>Ga0209402_10003988_pt1 | contig 13763 bp, 13 predicted proteins | sample ArcticOcean_MG_C_3_FD_187437 | JGI IMG/M metagenome (GOLD analysis project Ga0209402, IMG submission 187437) | Marine microbial communities from western Arctic Ocean - ArcticOcean_MG_CB8_126 (SPAdes) (version 2) | ecosystem: Environmental > Aquatic > Marine > Oceanic | place: Arctic Ocean... | reverse complement strand
GATCATCGATTAGTTGCATACCTGTAAGTGCTATTGTTTTAGCGGCAACAAGCATTCCTTTTATACCAATACTCGTTCCTCCTGCTGCTACCGCTTGCCAGCTATGCGCAGGAGTTCCAGGAACCCATGTAGCTGCATTAAACCCAACGGTAGGCAATGCGAAACTAACATCGCCTACATCAGTTGATCCAGATCCTTTTGCTTGCATCGACGAATTATAAGGTTGAACTCCTTCAACATATTCTGTATTGAGTTTCACTCCTAAACTTTCTGATATCTTATTAGCGAAAACCTTCTCGTCTTCAGAATAATTATATCCTCCTATCTTTTCTAAATTACTATGAACTTGTTTTTGTAAAGATTCAATGTGTAGAAGTTCGTGTGTTCCTCCAATCATTTCATAATCCATAGTTGTCCCCGTTCCTAAGGCAGCTCCTTTAGCTGCATTTACAATACGATCAAAAACCTTAATAACCTCATCTCTTTTTGTATGTCTTGAATAGTAGTAAACTTCTGCAAAATCGGGAACTACATTTGGAGCTTCTCCTCCTCTAGTAATTACATAATGTATCCTTGTGCTTTGATCAACATGTTCACGCATCATATTCACCATAGAATTCATTGCTTCAATTGCATCAAGTGCAGACCTTCCTTTTTCTGGAGCAGCAGCAGCATGGGCAGAAACTCCATAAAATCTAAATTTAGCTGATTTGTTAGCCAAAGCAGGTTTTGGACTTGCAGCATTTTTTGAAGAAGGATGCCAATGAAGAGCAATATCTAAATCGTCGAATAATCCAGCTTTAGTCATATAAACTTTCCCAGACCCACCTTCTTCAGCAGGGCATCCAAAAAACTTAATAGTACCTGGTTTTTTATTTTTAATTAAATACTCTTTAATGGCTATTGCTGCTGCTGCTGAAGCTGTGCCAAAAAGATGATGTCCACAAGCATGCCCAGCTTTACCATTATTTGATATTTTATAAGGCTTAGCTTGTTGTGACAATCCAGGTAAAGCATCGTATTCTCCTAAGACTCCTATTTCAGGATAACCTGTTCCAAACGAAGCAACAAAAGCTGTTGGTATTTCAGCAACTCCTTTTTCGATAACAAACCCTTCTTCTTTTAATATTTTTTGAAGAATTTCACTACTTTCATTTTCCTGATAACCCACTTCAGCTAAATTCCATATTAATTTAGCGGTATTTTCATACTTCATTTGTTTATCATCTATAGATGATAAAATATCTAAATATTTTTTTTGAGAATAAATATTTAAACATGTTAAAGCAATCATTAGAAATATAGCATTTTTCATAAAAAATATTATTTGTTTTACATAAATGTAGTTAGAAATTTTTAAAGATTATTGTGAGTTTTATAATTCCATTCAAGTGTTTCGATTAATTTAATAATGTCTCTCTCAATATATTTAACTGCTGGTAATATAGAGTCGTAATTCGGCTTAGCATAAAAGTATAATGAGCCGATTAAAAAATTATAACTACTATCGGTTAGAAAAAATTGAATTTGCGAAGCTGCATCACCTACAACATTAAACATTGTTCCGTAGACTTTTTTTTCTTGATTTATAAAAACTCTTTCAGGGATTTCTTGTGCCTTTCTTAAATGTTTACTAGGTAATTTATATGCGTCATTTAAAAGTGAATCTAAATTATTTTTAATTGTGGAATATGAAAGGTATAAAGTCGCTTTTAATTCTGGATAAAATAGGTTTTGACCCTTTGGAGCTTTTCTTATTTTAGCAAATGAATTATATTCATAATTAAATTGAATTACTGTGTCACTTTTTTTATACTCAGGTTTTGGATAGTTAAGACTTAATTCGGCTCGTGGTTTAGGCTGATCAATCTCAGAACAGCTAATAATTAAACCCATAAGTAAGAATATATATTTAATCATTAAGATTTTGGAATAGTAACTTTAATTCGTTGAATTCTTTTGTTTTCAATAGTTTCTATTAGGAAAGTATATCCGTCATGAATAAATTTTTGCCCTGGTTTAGGAATAACTTGAGTAGCTTCTAGCAAAAATCCTGCTAATGTCTCCGCTTCAGCACGGATTTGATCAAAAGAAGAGCTATCCTCCAGCTCTATAGCTTTATAAAAATCTTTCAAACTTGTTTTACCTTCAAAAACATAATTACAGCTATCTAGCTGAGAATAACTCAATGATAACTCATCAAACTCATCGCTTATGTCTCCAACAATTTCTTCAAGAATGTCCTCAAGGGTAATAAGTCCAGAAGTTCCTCCATATTCATCAACAACTATTGCTAGGTGAATTTTTTTTTGTTGAAATTCAATCAATAAATCATCTAGTTTTTTATTTTCAGGAACGTAAAATGGTTCTCTTAATAATTCAATCCAATTAAAATCGAAATCTGTATAATGAGGAAGAAGATCTTTAACGTATAAAATTCCTTCAACTTTGTCAAGGTGATCCGAAAATACAGGTATTCTTGAAAACCCATTCTCTATAATTTTTGGGATTATCTCTTTTAAAGTTTCTTTTTTAGATAATGCAAAAACATCTATTCTTGGGCACATTACTTCTTTAGTGTCTGTGTTTCCAAAATTTACAATTCCCTGAAGAATTTTTTGTTCTTCTTTTGTGGTCTCTTTGTCAGAAGTCAGTTCTAATGCCTGAGATAATTGGTCAATTGAAAAATCATCATTTTGAGTGCCAAATTTATTTTCTAAAAAATGAGTCATTTTACTCATAGGTGAAGTCAAGAAAAAAAGAATGTAGGAATCTACTATCATAATTGGTTTTGACATTAATTTTGCAAATTTTATAGCATTTCTGTTTGCATATACTTTTGGTAAAATTTCTCCAAAAAGAAGAATTATAATAGTTATAAATCCAATTTCAAAAAATAATGTAAGAATTGAATTGAAAATGCCTTTAAAAAAAACTCTACTTAAATTTGCAAAAATTAAAACTATTGCAATATTTATAAAATTATTAGTTACTAAAATCGTTGCTAGAAGTCGTTTGGGTTTTTTTAGAAGATTTTTTATTCTTTTAATATCTCTACCATCCTCATTTAAATTATTTTCTATCTCTGAGTTGCTTAAAGAGAAAAAAGCGATTTCAGATCCTGAAATTAAAGCAGATAAAATCAGTAATAATAATAAAAGTATAAGCTGAATAATTATAAATAAATCCATAAAGTATTAGAAATATATCTTAGGACTTAAGTTTTAAAAAGGTAAATCTTCTTCTTTTTCAGAATCACTAATTTCATCATTTGAATTATGATTATCCATTTTTTGAGGTACATTATCTCCCTTGCCAGACAAAAAAGTAAACTCATTAACAAATATTTCAGTGCTATATCTATCTTTCCCTTCTTGATCTTGCCATTTTCGAGTTTTAAGTTTTCCTTCGATATAAATTTTATCTCCCTTTCCAATATATTTTTCACAAACCTCAGCGGCCTTATTGCGAACAATTATGTTGTGCCATTCTGTTTGAGAAACCTTTTCTCCTGAAGATTTATTTGTATAACTTTCATTTGTTGCCAGAGGAAATCGACCTACACACCCTCCGCCATCAAAATAATGCATTTTTATATCGTCTCCCAAATGACCGATTAGCATAACTTTATTTAAAGTTCCACTCATAATTATGATAATTTTTAAAAATTCAATCTGTTCAAAGATAAAAAATCAATTGAGCGTCTTATAGAATTGAGTCATAAATTTTTCAATTACAACAGGAACAGGAAATGAAAACACTTTTTCTTCGTCTATTGGAAGAATTGATTTATTAGATAATACAACTTCCCAAAACTGAATGATTAATTTTTGATGGCTTAACTTATGTAAAATAGGCGTTTTAAAAATTGGTGTTATTTTTAAAACAGTTTCTTTCGAATATTTCCTAATTATGTTTTGAAATTCATCAGTAGGTTTTTCTATTATTTTATCATATTCTATCATTGGAAATTGATATAGTTTATGCCATATACCTTTTAGGTGTATTTGTTCTAGAACTGTTTGATTTTGGGAGTTGTGAATTACCAGGTAATTAAAATATCGTGTTTTAATTTTAATCTTATTTATTTTAACTGGATAGAAATTTACCTTTTTATTTTTAAAAGCATAACATTTAGTTGAAAAAACACATTCTAAGCAGATAGGAGTTTTTGGCTTGCACTGGATTGAACCAAAATCCATCAATGCTTGATTAAAATCTCCCGGAGATTGTCTCTTAATTAATTTATTAGCTTTAGTTTTAAATAAATTGAACCCTTTACTCGAGTTTATAGGGGTTTCTATTCCAAAGAATCGGCCAAGAAATCTAAAAACATTTCCATCAATAACTGCTTCTGGAATATCGAAACATATTGAAGCTATTGCACTAGCCGTATAATCCCCGATTCCCTTGAATGTTTTTAACTCTTGATGAGATTTTGGGAAAATACCATTATAGTTTTTTACAATATCTTTTGCTGTTAGATGCAAGTTTTCTGCACGTGAATAGTAACCTAACCCTTGCCATAATTTAAAAATATTTTCTTCTTTTGACTTTGCTAAATCATATACAGTAGGAAATGCTTTTATAAACTTATGATAATACGGGAGTCCTTGTTCAATCCTAGTCTGTTGTAAAATGATCTCAGACAACCATATTTTGTATGGATCCTTAGTTCCTCTCCAAGGAAGATCTCTAGAGTTATTTTCATACCAATCCATTAATATTTGAGAGAAAATCATACTTTCAAATATACTTCACTCACTTAAATATAAAAAGATGCTAAAGAGATTATTAATAATTTATATATTTGCTAGCCTTTAAATCAGTTAATAATCTAAAAGACAAGAGGATGACTAAAGCAGATATCGTAACAAACATTTCGGACAAACTAGGTATAGACAAAGCAGATGTCCAATCTACTATTGAAAAATTTATGACCGAAGTGAGAGATTCCTTAGAAAAAGGAGAAAATGTTTATTTACGAGGTTTTGGAAGTTTTATTATTAAAACTCGTGCAGAAAAAACTGGACGTAATATATCAAAAAATACTGCAGTTAAAATACCTGCGCACAATATCCCGGCTTTTAAGCCTGCAAAAGTTTTTGTAAACAGGGTTAAAGCTAAGGTTGCCGTATCATAAAAATGAATTAATAACACATAAAAGCTAGCATATATGCCGAGCGGTAAAAAACGAAAAAGACATAAGGTAGCTACTCATAAGCGAAAAAAACGCAGAAGAGCTAATCGTCACAAAAAGGCCTAAGTGCATAGGTAATGCACTCAAAATATTAAACCCATGTTCATTGAAATGCTTTAGCTAAAATTCTAAAGCACAGGTTAATACCTGAAAATTTATTGTTTAATCAACTATAACTTTAAGTTATAGTTATAAAATTTATCAGAGTGAAGAAAGAACTGATTATCCGATCGAATTCCTCTGCTGTTGATTTTGCCCTGCTCAAGGATGGAAAATTAATTGAGCTGAATAAAGAAGTTGAAGATAACAAGTTTTCTGTAGGTGATATTTTTATTGCTAAAATCAGAAAACCAATTCCGGGACTTAATGCTGCTTTTGTAAATGTTGGTCATGAAAAAGATGGCTTTTTACATTATCATGATTTAGGCCCTAAACTCCCTTCTTTATTAAAGTTTATAAAACAGATAACCACAGGTAAACATAAAGATTACTTACTTAAAAGATTTAGATTTGAAAATGAAATTTCTAAAGATGGAAATATTGATGAAATATTAAAAAGTCAAGACACAACTTTAGTTCAAGTAGTAAAAGAACCAATATCTACTAAAGGCCCCCGTGTTAGCTCTGAGCTATCATTAGCCGGTCGATTTATGGTTCTTATGCCTTTTTCAGATCGAGTATCAATTTCTCAAAAAATAGAAGAAAGCAAAGAAAAAAGTAGACTCAAGAGGTTAGTACAAAGTATTAAACCCAAAGGTTTCGGTATAATTATACGTACAGTAGCCCAAGGGCAAAAAGTAGCTGAACTTGATGCTGATCTACAACAATTGCTTAAACGTTGGAATATTCTTTGCAGTAAACTGCAAAGAATAGATAAGTATCCAACTAAAGTTTTGAGTGAAATTAATCGTTCTTCTTCTATTCTTCGTGATATTTTTGATGATAGTTTTACTGGGATTCATATTGATGATCCAGAAATATTTAGTGAAGTAAAAGACTATGTACAAAGTATTGCTCCCAAGAAAAAAGATATCGTAAAAATTTATACTGAAACAACTCCTATTTTTGAAAAGCATGGAGTCGAAAGGCAAATTAAAACTGCTTTTGGAAAAACAGTATCAATGCAACGCGGTGCTTATCTTATTATAGAACATACAGAAGCTCTTCACGTAATAGACGTGAATAGTGGAAATCGTTCTAATAAGTCTAGGGGACAAGAAGATACTGCTCTAGAAGTCAATATTATTGCCGCCTCTGAAATTGCTCGTCAATTAAGACTGAGAGACATGGGGGGTATCATAGTTGTAGACTTTATAGACATGTCATATAGTGAGAATCGAAAGAAGTTATTTGAGCACTTGAGAGAGGAAATGAGCCAAGACAGGGCAAAGCATAAAATTTTACCGCCTAGTCGATTTGGTCTTATTCAGATTACTCGTCAAAGAGTGCGACCAGAAATGAAAATTAAAACAAAAGAGCCTAATCCTAATTCAAATAGTGAGGTAGAAGCTCCTATTGTTTTGATAGATAAAATCAACACAGAACTTAACAAGATTGTTAAGCACAAGCAATACAAAAGTGAACAAGTTTTTTTACATGTTCATCCATTTATTGCATCCTATTTGAAAGAAGGATTTCCATCCATCCAACTCAAATGGTATTTTGAATATAAAAAGTGGGTACGAATTGTACCAAGAGATGCATATCTCTACTTGAAGTTTCGTTTTATGGATAAAAACCAAAAAACACTTCGAGCTTAATTTTAAAACCGCTATAGACTAGTCTATAGCGGTTTTTTATTTTAAATTAACTTTATACTGTGAAAAAAGAATCTTTGTCAATTAAAGAAATACAAAAAAAATTAGAACATTATTGTGCTTACCAAGAAAGGTCTCATAAGGAAGTTATTAAAAAACTTAAAGAAATAAATATTATTCCTATTGCAATTGATCAAATCGTTAGTGATTTAATTCAAAAAAATTATTTAAATGAAAATCGTTTTGCGAAAATTTTTACAAAAGGAAAATTTAGAATTAAAAATTGGGGTAAAAAAAGAATTATATTTGAATTAAAACGTCATCAAGTAAGTGATTATAATATTAAAAATGCTCTACAAGAAATTAGTGAAACAGACTATATAGAAACACTAAACAAATTGAGTAAAAAGGTTTGGAAATCATCGAAAGGAAATATTTTATCCAAAAGAAAGATAAAATTTATCTCAGCACTTCAATATAGGGGATGGGAAACAGATTTAATCTATGATCAATTAAATAAGATGGAATAAGAAATCTCTTTTAACTTAATCTGACAATAAAATAAGTTTGTTGTTCTTCATTTCAATAGTGCCCGATTTAATTTGCAAAATAGTTTTTCCTTCTTTTTGCTCAAATTTACTTTTGAACTCACTGGATATTTGAAGATTACCTTCTATTGTAACTGTTCCTTTTTTAAGACTTGAAACTATTGGAGCATGGTTATTTAACATTTGGAAATATCCATTCGTGCCTGGTACAGAAACTGAATTAACTTCACCGCTAAAAAGTGTTGCTTCAGGAGATATAATTTCTAAATACATTATAATTCGGATAACATTTTTTCTCCCGCTTCAATAGCATCTTCAATTGTTCCTTTAAGATTAAAGGCTGCCTCTGGAAGATGATCTAATTCTCCATCCATAATCATATTGAATCCTTTTATTGTTTCTTTAATATCAACTAATACACCTGGAGTTCCAGTAAATTGTTCTGCAACATGAAATGGTTGAGAAAGAAAACGTTGAACTCTTCTAGCTCTTGCAACTGCCAATTTATCTTCTTCTGAAAGTTCTTCCATTCCGAGAATTGCAATTATATCTTGTAGTTCCTTGTAACGCTGCAATAATTCTTTAACTCGTTGTGCGCAATCATAGTGTTCATCTCCTAAAATATCAGAAGTAAGAATTCTGGATGTAGAATCAAGAGGATCTACCGCAGGATATATTCCTAATTCAGAAATTTTTCTTGATAGAACTGTTGTAGCATCTAAATGAGCAAAAGTAGTTGCTGGTGCGGGGTCAGTTAAGTCATCCGCTGGAACATATACTGCTTGAACTGAAGTAATAGAGCCTTTATTTGTAGATGTAATTCGCTCTTGCATTGCCCCCATTTCAGTCGCTAACGTAGGTTGATATCCAACAGCAGAAGGCATCCGGCCTAAAAGGGCCGAAACTTCAGATCCTGCTTGAGTAAATCTAAAAATATTGTCTACAAAAAATAAAACGTCTTTTCCTTGACCATCGCCAGCCCCATCTCTAAAATACTCAGCAATTGTAAGACCTGATAAGGCGACTCGAGCTCTAGCTCCAGGAGGTTCATTCATTTGTCCAAAAACAAAAGTAGCTTTTGATTCTTTCATTGCAGATTTATCAACTTTTTTAAGGTCCCAACCCCCTTCTTCCATAGAGCGCATAAATTCGTCTCCATACTTTATAATTCCTGATTCAAGCATTTCTCTCAGCAAATCATTCCCTTCTCTAGTTCTTTCACCCACCCCAGCAAAAACAGATAAGCCACCATGACCTTTAGCTATATTATTAATTAGTTCTTGAATTAAAACTGTTTTACCAACTCCTGCTCCGCCAAATAAACCAATTTTACCTCCTTTTGCATAAGGCTCAATCAAATCAATTACTTTAATTCCTGTAAACAAAACCTCTGTAGCAGTTGATAATTCGTCGAAGGCAGGTGCCTCCCTGTGAATCGACAATCCATCCTCTCCAGATTTAGGAAGATTTCCTAAGCCATCAATTGCATCTCCAATTACATTAAACAACCTTCCATATATTTCTTCACCCACTGGCATTTTAATCGGATTGCCTGTGGCAATAGCTTCAGTTCCTCTGCTAAGACCATCTGTTGAGTCCATTGATACTGTTCGCACAGTATCTTCACCAATATGAGATTGAACTTCAAGAACTAAAATACTGCCATCAGTGTTTTTAATCTCTAATGAGTCATAAATTTTAGGAAGGGTGTTGTTTTCACCCGAAAAATCTACATCGACAACAGGGCCGATGATTTGTGAAACTTTTCCAGTACTAAGTGCCATAAGTAATCGTTAAATTAATGTTATTGAAACTAATATTAAAATCGATTGCAAATATAAGGATGATTAATAAAAATTGTATTTTTATTAACTTAAAATAAAGGTAGTTTTTACAACTTTTTAAAATTATTTTAATATTAGTATCCTTTTTGTTTTGCGATACAGTTTAAATGATAATTTGTATCCCCTAAAAGACGCTGAATTACACGAGCTCTTTTTAAATAAAATCCAATATTAACATCATCCGTAACTCCAATTCCTCCATGCATTTGAATGGCTTCATTGGAAGTTTGTTTTAAAACTTCTCCTAATTTGGCTTTAGCTAAATGAGCATACTGTAAAAGATTCTCATGTTCATCATCAATAGACTGTAGTGCTTTTAGAACAATAGACTTACATAATTCAATTTCACAAAAAAGATCTGCAGCTCTATGTTGTAGCCCTTGATATGACCCAATTTTAGTTCCAAACTGTTGCCTTTCTTTGATATATTCGATTGTTTGATTAAATGCTGCCTGAACACTTCCTAGCATTTCACATGAAAGTCCAATTGCGCCAATACCAAGCATGGAATTCAAAATAACACCTCCATCAATTTCAATATCAAGTTGATTTTTAACAGGAACATTTACATTATCTAAATTGATGGATGAGTAACTCCCTGCGTCCATCAAAATATCAGTCTTTATATTAACTCCTTCTGATTTAGAATCAACTAGAAAAAGGCTAATCGAATCATTTAACCTAGCTACAACAATTAAATAATTCGAATCACATGCATCAATTACCATCTTTTTTTTTCCATTAATTATAAAATTATCTCCTGAAACTACAGCTCTTGATTCAATAGAGTCAGGATCAAAAAATGATTTTTCATCTAGAGCCACGCTCATTAGTGTTTTTCCATTCATCAATTCAGGAAGCCATTTAGATTTAAGTGTTTCATTGTCTGATAATCTAATTGCGGAAGCCGATAGTAAGATTGAAGATATTAGGGGAGATTTAGTTAAAGTTTTTCCTGTTTCTTCGAGTATTTGACCGAGTCCTATATATCCAAAATCTAAGCCTCCATAATTTTCAGGTATGGTTAATGCAGTCCATCCCATTTCAACAAATCCTTCCCAAACTTTGGGATCATAAGATTGATAATTATTATCTCTTAGTTTTCTAAAACTTTCTAATGGCGCATTAGTTAGTAAAAATTCACTAGCTGATTCTTTAAGCATTCTTTGCTCTTCTGTTAAAATTAATGACATGATATTTATATTTAAGATGGTAAATTAAGTACCCGTTTTGCAATAATGTTTAGTTGAATTTCTGAGGTTCCACCTTCAATTGTATTTCCTTTTGAGCGACAAAATTTTCTGGCTGTATCAGCATCATTATCATCATTGGGAACCCATAACAAAGCATCATTACCTCCTATTTGCATCAATAATTCTTCGCGTTTTATATTTAATTCGGTTCCGTAATATTTAAAAAAAGATGATAATGCAGCAGCTTGTTTTCCTGATCTATCTTCTTCCATTATTCTTTGAATTGTTAATTCAAAAATATTTTCATCCATTTCAAATTTTGCAATTTGACCCCTTAAAAAACTGTCCTTTAATTGTCCCGAAGAGAAACTAAGTTGATTTTTGGCAATTTCACTTATTTCTCTTTTAATATCAGTTCCTCCAACTCCACCAATCATCTGTCGTTCATGAGTTAAGAGATACTTGGCTATTGTCCATCCATTATTCAATGTCCCAACTAAATTAGACTTTGGAACTTTAACATTGTCAAAAAATGTTTCACAAAAAGGAGATTTTCCACTGATAAGTTTGATAGGTCTGACGTTTATCCCTTCAGTTAACATATCTATAAGTATAAAACTAATTCCATTATGTTTTGATGCTTTACTGTCTGTTCTAACTAAACAAAAAATCCAATCAGAATTATCTGCATAACTCGTCCAAACCTTTGATCCATTAATTAAATAATGATCTCCCTTGTCTTCAGCCTTTGTTTGAAGACCCGCTAAATCACTTCCGGCATTAGGTTCGCTATATCCTTGACACCACCATATTTTACCTTCTACTATTTCAGGCAGGTACCTCAATTTTTGCTCTTCAGTTGCAAACTTTAAAAGAGCTGGACCCAACATAGCAATTCCAAAACTATAAAGAGGTTTTCTACATCCTAATCTTGACATTTCTTGAGTTAGAATATTATTTTTTTCTGGACCTAAGCCTCCTCCTCCATATTTCTTTTCCCAATAAGGAACTACCCATCTTTTTTCTAGCATTTTTTCAAACCATATTTTTTGATCTTCGCTACTGAATTTAGGGTTTCTCCCTCCCCAATACATATCATTTGAACTTTTAACTGGTTGCCTCATACTCATTGGACAATTTCCTTCTAACCAGACTCTGGTTTCTGAACGAAAATTCCCTAACTCTTCTTTTAAAGTTGTTTCCATGTTTTTTGTAAATCTGTTTTAAAATAAATAATCGATTTTTCTTTTCTGAATAGCCTGAAACGCCATTGTTCCAAGTAATTCAACTCCTTTGTCAAGCTCCTTAAATCTAGGGTCTTGAGTAAAACCTTTTTTGTAACGATAATAAATTTGTTGAATAATTCCTGCAATTTTAAATAGTCCGAAAACGAAATAAAAAAGAATATTTTGAACTGAACGTCCAGAACTTTCTCCATATAATTGAACTAATTCTTCTCTTGTTGGTGTTCCTTTTAAACTAGTAATATTTAAATTTAATTTTTTTATAATTTCAGGATCTGAATCATGAATCCAGTATCCTAAACTAGTTCCTAAATCCATTAGAGGATCCCCTAAAGTTGCCATTTCCCAATCTAAAACAGCATTAACTTTTACTTTATCCCCGATTTCAAACATAAGGTTGTCAAATTTGAAATCGTTGTGTATTAGACATGCCTCTGATTTTTTAGGTATGTTTTTAGATAGCCAATCTATAGTTTTGTCTATTCCAACAAAATCACTAGTTTTTGCATTATTATATCGTTTAATCCATCCTTTTACTTGACGGTTCACATAGCCTTGGGGCTTTCCAAAATCTTGAAGTCCTATTTCTTGAACTTTTAAGGAATGAATTTCAGAAAAAGTGTCTACAAAAGAATTAACTAAGTTAGTAATGAGGTCTGTTTTGGGCCAATCAGATTGTGGCTGTGATCCTCTAAAGATGGTTCCATTCACTTTTTCCATGATGTAAAATTCATCACCGATAATAGATTTATCATCACAAAAAATAATAGGGAGAGGTGTTTTACTAAAATGGCCTTTTAATGCGCTAAGTATTTTAAACTCCCGACGCATATCATGCCCTGATTTTATATTTGCTCCATGAGGTGGTCTTCGCAAAACCATGCTCTGGTTTCCCGTTTTTAGTAAATACGTTAGATTAGAATATCCTGAAGGAAATTGCAAGAGTTCAAGATTTGAATTATTATTTAACTTTTTATGCAAATATTCTTGCAAAGAACTTAGGTTAATTAACTCGTCTTGACGAACATCAATAGCTTGATCTACTTTGTACACTATGTTCTTTTTAATTTGTTTGTGAACTATCGACAGTATATTCCTTCAATATTTGTCTGGCCAATCTACTCTTATGAACTTCATCAGCACCGTCATATATTCTTGCTGCTCTTTCATGTCTATAATAAGCGGCTAAAATTGTATCATCAGTAATTCCTTTGGCGCCATGTACTTGTATTGCACAGTCTACAACTTTTTGAAGCACATTTGCACAATAAAATTTAATAATTGAAATCTCATTTCTAGTTTTATATGCACCTTGAACATCAATTTTATGGGCGGCATCCTGAACTAATAAACGCGCAGCGTTAATTTCAGCTCGGCATTCAGAAATCCAATTTTGAATTGTTTGTTTGTCTGATAGCTTTTTTCCATGAGCTAGCTCACGTGATAAAGCTCTTTTACACATTAAGTCAAAGGAACGCTCACATATTCCTATCCATCTCATACAGTGATGAATTCGTCCTGGGCCTAATCTCTTTTGCGCAATTGAAAAACCTTCACCATCACCACCTAAAATATTTGATAAAGGAACCTCTACATTGCGAAATTTAATTTCTGAATGACTTTCCCATCCTCCACCTGGATGACCCATTATTTGGATATTTCTCACAAATTCAACCCCTTGGGTTTTTGTTGGCACAATAATCTGACTTGCTTTTTTATGTGGATTATCAGAATCAGGGTTTGAAATTAGCATTACTATTGCAAATTCAGCACCATCAAATCCAGAAGTAAACCATTTATGACCGTTTATTATATAATTTTCTCCTTCTTTTTCTGCTACAGTTCCCATATTAACAGGGTTAGAACCAGCGAAATCTGGTTCAGTCATCGCAAAACAACTACGAATATCACCCTTTAATAACGGCTCCAAATATTTCTCTTTTTGATCTTTAGTTCCAAACTCCATTAAAATCTCCA
>Ga0209402_10003977_pt1 | contig 13809 bp, 13 predicted proteins | sample ArcticOcean_MG_C_3_FD_187437 | JGI IMG/M metagenome (GOLD analysis project Ga0209402, IMG submission 187437) | Marine microbial communities from western Arctic Ocean - ArcticOcean_MG_CB8_126 (SPAdes) (version 2) | ecosystem: Environmental > Aquatic > Marine > Oceanic | place: Arctic Ocean... | reverse complement strand
AATATTTAGATCTCCAAATTTCTATTCTTCCAAATTGGTTGAAAGATCATTTGATGAGAACATCTGATGTTGCACAATTTTTAGCAAAAACTCATCACTCCAATCTTCAGCGATGTAAAATCGGTGCTTTAGGTCACGATATTGCTAAGATACATAATTCAGATAAATTAATTAAAATCGTTAAAGAAAATAATTTGATTTGTACTGATTTCGAACTTTTACATCCGGAAGTTTTACACGGTCCTATTGCTGCATTTGAATTGAGTAATTATATTAAAATCGATTCTTCTCTTTATAATTCTATAAGATGGCACACGTCTGGACATATTGATTTTGATACGGAAAATAAAATTGTATTTTTAGCTGATAAATTAGATCCTTATAAAATAGAAAAACGACCCGAACTGAAAACAATTAATGATATTGCTTTTAAAGATTTGGATAAAGCAATTATCGCATTTTTTGAAATACAATTTGATTTTTTGAAAGAAAATAATATAGATATTCATCCTGAATCAAAAAAATATTATAAATTTTTAATTTGAATTTTATTTATTTCTATTGAAATCCTAGATTTTTTAAAATTTATCAAACAAAAACTGGCAGGTATTATAAATTCAGAATATCCTTGCCCAGGATTAATAAATGTGACGCCTTTGTATTCTTCTATATGTGGATCGTGAGTATGCCCAAATAAAATAAATTTTGGATTGTCATTTTTAAACTGATCTATTATCAAATCAAAATCTATAGGCGGAGGCCCTCCCCAAAATGGGTGTATTACTCCAAAAATATTGCTGTTTAATTTGAATACAGATTTCTTTGGTATTTTATTCCTTATACTTAATGGGTCAGAGTTGCCATGTACGATTAGATTATCTTTAGAGTTTTTTTCTATCCCTTTTATGACTTTTTCAGATATTATATCTCCACAATGAACTACAAAATCAGATTTTAAAATTTGTTTTTGTATTTCAATATCTATATCAGAGTATTTTGTTTTGTGAGTATCTGAAATAACAAGAATTGATTTTGTATTGTCGTCAAGAATTTTCAAATTATGTTATTTCTGAAATCAGATCGTCATCGAATCCAAGTTTTTTTAACACTTCATTAGAATGCTCACCAAGTTCGGGTGCAGGTAAGTGTATAGATAAAGGTGTTTCTGACATTTTAACCATTGGTCCGACCATTTTAATATTTCCTAATACTGGATGCTCAATTTCTTTCACCAAGTCATTTTCTATTACTTGTGGATTATCAGTTAATTCTTCAACAAATTTAACTTCGCCAGAGGGAACTCCTGCTTTATCAAAAATATTTAGCCAATCACTTACTGTTTTTTTAATCATATGAGCTTCGAAAATCTTGACAAGTTTTTCATTTGATTTGAGCGCTTCATCTGAATATTGGTCGTATCCTTCATCAAATCTTGTATCTGTTATGCCAAGCGTGTCTGCCATTTTTTTTCTTAAAGGTTCACTAAGGCAACCAACGGCTATAATTCCATTTTTAACTTGATAGGTTCTGTAATAATGATTGTGAGCTGTTTTGTAATTCATTTTTTGATATTCCTCTTGAATATCCATATAGGAACTTCCTTTTTCCTTCATATCATTCAAGTTTTTTTTGAATTCAGATCTTATTTCATTATCAAAAGTGTTTGATTCGAAAAATTTACCGTTTTGCAAACTTAGAGCAGATCCTAGTAACGTTGTTTCAATTTTTTGCCCAAGCCCTGTTTTCTCTCGGTGAAATAAAGCAGCACATATACTCCAAGCCATACCTAATCCAGTAGTAAAATCTGCAACTGCAGAAGACTGAATTGGTTGTGGCACGCCATTAATAGTTTTATTTTCTGACGACATTAATCCACTTATGGCTTGTGCAATCAAATCGTATCCGGGCCGATGACTATCTGGACCGGATCTACCAAATGCAGTATTAGAACAGTAAATTATTTTAGAGTTATAAGATTTTATTGATTCGTAATCTAATTTGAGTTTTTTGGGGACATCAGGTCTAGAGTTTATAATCATCACATCAGAATCCTCAACAAGTTTTTTTATAACAACTTGTGTTTTTGGATTTTTTAGATCTAATGTTATTCCTTTTTTCCCTCTATTAAGAGCGAAAAAAGATCGTCCATACCCTGGTACCCCAGGAATGATTTCCAATGCGTATCTCCAAGGATCTCCAGTCGGTGGTTCTATTTTTATAACTTCCGCACCCATATCACTAAGCATAGACCCAGCAAATGGAGCTGCAATTATTTGGCTGAATTCTATTATTCTAATTCCCGATAATGGTCCACTCATTAATCTTTGCCTTGTTATTAATTGATATACATTTTATTATGAGATGATCTTAAGGTTTTAAACATAAAATTTCAAGTTAAAAATTGTTGGAGAAAAAATGGGAAATAATAAAACAGTAATAATTACAGGAGGAGGAACTGGTATTGGCAAAGGAATTGCTTTGAAAATGGCTAGTCATGATTTTAATTTAGTACTTGCAAGCAGAAATATTGACAATCTTAATGCTGTTAAAAATGAGTGTCTTAACCTAAGTAATCACAATATTCTAACAGTTCAAACAGATATTACCGATGAAAAAAGTGTTGCTAAATTGTTTCAAACTACAAAAAATGAATTTGGAAGTTTAGATATTTTAGTTAATAATGCAGGTGTTTTTGATGGTGCCCCAATTGATAAAATTTCAATTGAAACGTGGGATAAAGTTTTAAATATTAATCTTAGAGGTGCGTTTTTATGTTTGAGAGAATCTATGAAAATGATGATACCTCGAAAATCAGGGAAAATAATTAATATTGGCAGTATTTCTGGACAAGTCCCTAGAATGTTTTCTACCCCTTATACTACATCGAAATTTGCTTTAATAGGATTAACTAAAGCTGCAGCATTAGAAGCAAGAGAGCATAATATTTCAGTGTCAATAATTCATCCGGGTAATGTTAGTACAGAACTTAGAAATATCAGAGATGAAGATAAAGATTCAGAACCCATGATACTCCCAGAAAACATAGCTGAATTAGTTTTTCTATCAGCTAATTTACCCAATAACGTAAACTTACTTGAAAGCATTATTTTGCCTAACGATCAATTATACATTGGTAGAGGGTAGTGTTATTTTTTAGAAACTAAGCTTACTCCCATTTCAGATAATTCGAATTGAATCTTTTTTGCATTTTTATTATCGAATTGTGGAAAACTTATTATTATACATTTACCGTTTTGAAGCCACAAAAAAATAGTTGAATGTTCCTTTAATCTGAATAAACTTTTAGGTGTTAAATATCCCCCGTAAATAAGAGGGATAACTCCTATTAGAAATAATATACTCTGTATTGTTTGGTATTCTCCTAGAATAGGGATGATTGAAACGACAAATAGAATTATTAATCCGGACAAAAAATATTTCAATCCAGTTTTAATTTTATTTTCTTCCCCATGGTTCATTATCATTTCAAAACTATTAATATCGTCAAATTCTACAGATGTTTTTTGTTTGAAAATATTTGCTGCTGATGTTTTTCCAGTAATAATTCTTAAGTTTGTAATTTTACATATTTCAGTATCTAATATTATATTTTCATTTTTGAGCAGGTCCATAACTATTTATATTATTTTGATTAATATCATAATTGTAATATAAAGTTTATATGTCTGTAATATATAATCGAACTATTATGGATACAAATTTACATATTGCTATTGATGGACCTGCTGCTTCAGGAAAGACTGCCACAGGTAAAAAATTAGCAATCGAATTAAATATTAATTACATAGATACAGGTATGATGTATAGGGCAATCACATACTATTTCCATAATTTCGTTAAAGAATATGATGATATCAAAGTTGTGCGAAATTTTAATTTTGATAAAAACATAAAAATAAAAATTGATAAAAAAAATAATTTGTTTCTTAATAACGATGATATATCTAAATATTTGTATTGCGATGATGTAACTAATAATGTTTCTTTTTATTCTAGTATAGAATCAGTAAGGGATTTTTTAGTGAAAGAACAAAGATTGATTGCTCAAAATAAAAATATTATCATGATTGGCAGAGACATAGGTACTGTTGTGTTGCCAAGTGCAAAATACAAATTCTTTTTGGATTGCAACTTGGAATCAAGAGCGGAAAGAAGAATGAAACAAGAAAAGAATTTGAGAATAAATGATGAAAATCTTTACAAAAACATTGATCAAATTAAAAATAGAGATTCTATAGATAAATCAAGAGAGTTATCACCTATGAAACCTTCTGATGATGCAATTATTATATACAATGATCATATAGATTTGAATGAAACAACAAATTTGATAAAAAATATTGTTTTGGAATAAAAATGAATTTAAATAAATTATGTAATTATGTTCAATTAAAACTTTTGAATAATTTTACAGATTTTACAGTTGATGGCTTGGAACACATTCCGCATAAAGGTCCCTTGATATATATTGCTAATCATCAAGCTTTTTTGGATCCAAGTTTAATAAGTACTATTTCTCCGAGGAAAGTTAACTTTTTAGCCAAAAAAGAAGTATTTAAGTATTATCCGATTGCAAGCTTGTTAAAAATGTACGGAGCACATCCTATTAATAGATTTGGATTAGATTTAACTTTTTTTAGATGGGCACTTAAAACTTTGAATAATGACGAAGCCTTGTGTTTGTTTCCTGAAGGAACAAGGTCAAATGGAGAAATGACAAAAGGATTACCCGGAATTGTTCATTTAGCTATTAGATCTGGTGCAAACATTATACCGATTGGGATTAAAGGTACAAATAAAAGCAGGGGAATAAAAGGTGTATTGATGCCTAGTGGAAAAATTGAGATCAAAATTGGTAAATCATTTAAATTCGAAAAATCTAAGGATGCTTTACATCGAGATGGTATAGATTCTATATTAAAAGAAATAATGAATAAAATTGCTGAATTATTACCTAATGATATGAGAGGGGTTTATAGATAATTAACAATAACTTAACATTGTTAATTTAGCATGGAATTATGTGTGGAATAGTAGGAAAAATTAGTTTAACACCAGTTAATAACCTGATAATTGATGGATTGAAAAAACTTGAATACAGAGGTTATGATAGCGTAGGCATGGCAATTGTCAATTCAAATAACAAAATAGAAAATCTTAAAAGTGCGGGCAAAATCAAAGATTTTTTAATTAAATATAATAATAATAAAATAGAAGGGAATATTGGCATAGGTCATACTAGATGGGCTACGCATGGAATCCCTTCAGATTTAAATGCTCACCCAATATTTGACCATAATCAAAAAATAGCTATAGTCCATAACGGTATCATAGAGAATTACTTAGAGATAAAAAACAATTTAATTAAGGAAGGGTATTCGTTCCAGACTGATACAGATACAGAATGTATATCTAATTTAATATCATTTAATATCAGAAATGGTAATAGTATTATGGATTCTATTGAGCTGACTTTGGATCAAATCATTGGTCATGCTGCTGTATTAATAATTAACGAAGAATCACCAGATAAAATTTTTGGTTTCAAAAAAGGTTTTGCAGGATCATTATTAATTGGTAAAAATAATAATGAAGTTTCAATAGCAAGTGATTTTGAAACTTTAAAAACAAACTCTGATGAATATATAGTCTTAGAAGATCATGAATATTTTTATGCTAGTAAAGATAAAATTGAAGTATTTAGAAAAAATAAATTAAGAACAAAAAAATGGATGAAAATAAAAGGAGATGCTGAAATTGTGTCCAAGGAAAATTATAAGTATTTTATGGAAAAAGAAATACATGAACAATCAGAAGTTTTTTTAAGAAATTTTCAAGGTAGAGTGGATTTTGATAAAAAATCAATTAATTTTATTGATGATTTTAACAAACTTAAACTTGAAAATGTTGAAAGAATTCATATCATAGGAATGGGATCTAGTTATTATGCTTCTATGCTAGGAAGTTATTGGTTGGAAAAAATTAGTAAAATCCCTACTCAGTTTAGCAATTCTTCAGAATTCCGATATCGTAACCCAGTTATTGAAAAAAACACTTTAATTATCCCTGTGTCCCAATCGGGTGAAACTGCGGATACCCTATCAGCTTCTAATTTAGCAAAAGAGTTAAATATATCTCAAATTGCTATTACAAATTCTATAAATTCCGAATTGGAAAGAATTACAAATAATACAATCATGATGAGAGCAAATACAGAGATTGGCGTTGCTTCGACTAAAACTTTTATGGCTACTATTGAGATATTTTTTATGCTGTCGGTCTATTTTGCAAAATTGAAGAATCTAAATATTGAAGAAAATATAATATTTGAAGAATTGAAAATAATTCCATCTTATATTGAAAATATACTTAGTAATGTAAATCAAATAAGTGAATTAGCAAAGAAGTATTCTAGATATGACAATTTCTTATTTTTAGGAAGAGGTCAAAACTTTCCTATTGCAATGGAAGGCGCATTAAAATTAAAAGAATTGAGCTATATTCATGCCGAAGGATATCCTGCTGGTGAAATGAAACATGGCCCGATTTCTTTGATAGACGAAAATATGCCAGTATTCAATATTGTCACAGAAGGTAAATATTTTAATAAGATGATATCTAACATAAGAGAAATAGGATCTAGAAATGGGAAAATAATAGTTTTAACAAATTGCCCCGAGAAATTAGATCCTTCTTGGTACACAGATATTATCTATTTTGATCGCACAAATGATTTGTTATCACCATTTTTATCTACGGTCTGCGTACAATTGTTTTCTATGCATATAGCTATTGCTAGAAAATTAGATATAGATCAGCCAAGAAATTTAGCTAAATCAGTCACAGTAGAGTAGTTGAAATTTTATGAATGAACCAATTAACTTAGAATCAAAATTTAACAAATTTTCTGATTATTGGGCTCCTAAGGTGATCGCTCAAATGAATGATTATCAATTTAAATTGGTTAAAATTAAAGGCGAATTCGTATCTCACAAACATGATGATACGGATGAAGTGTTTATTGTGATTGAAGGGAATATGAGTATTAAACTTTCAGATAAAACTGTCCATTTAAGTGATGGCCAAATGATTGTCATATCCAAAGGAGAACAACATCAACCTTTTGCAGAAGAAGAATGTAAAATATTATTGATTGAACCAAATGAAACAATTAATTCAGGAGATGATCCAATAGAGAGTAATGAAAATATTTTCACCTCTCCAAATAATTATTGGATATGATATCTCTTTTACTTGTGTTGATATATGTATTAATGTAAGATCCATTCAGCTTAATTCTTAATGAGTAAACAATATTAATTCAAATAAAAAATCAAGTAATCTACCGAGTTTTCTACCAATAGCTTTTGAATCTAAAAATTATTTTTTATACTTTTTAGGTAGCTTGGCATCAGTTAATGCTTTCCAAATTTTTATGTTTGCTGAAAGTTGGATAACCCACGAATTAAATGAATCTCCAGAAGCATTAGGATTACTAGGATTGTTCACCGCACTTCCAACAATTCTTCTAAATCTATTTGGTGGAGCTATCGCTGATAGATTTAATAAAAAGATAATGATTACTATTTGTCAAAGCTTATCTTTAATTGGAGTCATATTATTTGCTTTTTTATATCATATAGAGTTCATGGAATATTGGCATATTTATTTTTTTGCTGCAGCTGGAGGGGCTATAAATGCGTTTGAATTACCAGCGAGGATGTCTTATTACCCTCTTTTAATTTCAAAGCAAGCTATGCCAAGTGCTGTGGCTATGAATTCTTTGACATGGCAAGGGACAAGAGTTATTGCCCCTGCTATCGCAGGATTACTCATTGCTGCATTTGGAGGAACTAGTACTTTAATTGTTTGCTGTTTAGGATTCTTATTAATGATATTTTTTCTTAATCTTATAAATGTAAAATTGAGTACAATGAAAAAATCTGGAAATCCTCTGCAAGATATTATAGATGGACTATCATTCATTTATCAAAATAAATTGTTTTTAACAATTATAAGTTACTCTTTCTTCTTAGGTTTCTTTGGTTGGGTGTATATGATTATGATGCCTTATATGGCAGTTCAAGTATTGGAAGTGGGTTCTTCTGGTACTGGAGTTTTATTAACAGCTGCAGGGTGTGGAGCCGTTATTCCAACAATAATTTTTGCCAAAGCTGGAATTAATAATAGGAGATTAGGGATAAGCGCAGGATCGTTTTTCTCAGGAATAGCAATTATTTTATTTGCATTCACATCATATCAATTTCAAAATTTTTATTTAGCTATGATTTGTGTATTTGTAATTGGATTGTCTAGTTCGATTTATATGTTATCGGCTATAAGTGCAATTCAATTGAATGTACCAGATCGCTTAAGAGGAAGAATAATGGGTATCTATACTATTACCTATAGTATAGTTTCTCTAGGTGGATTATACTCGGGCTTAGTTGGCGGATTTTTAGACCGACAACTAGGAATTGAGCACATAGGTGTCCCTATTTCAATAGGTGTAGGAGGAAGCATAGTAGTCATTGGATCTGTCTGTATTTTCTTGTTTAACAAATCATTGAAGGAACAAATTTAATAATTTTTAAATTCTGTTTTTTATTTCTAATTCTTTGTTTATTTTTTCAAACCAATCTATAACTTCTTTATGTACAGGTATTCCTGATTCTTCTCTTTCTAATTGAGTAGAATGTTCTGGTAATCCAGGATAAATTACTTTTTCGATCCCTGGAATAGGCTTAGTGTCTTCAAACATTTGTAACCATTCATCCATTGTATTGATATATTCGTTATAATCCATAAATGCTTCAATATTATATGCAGTAACCATGTGTCCAAAATTTGGTCTTCCTGGCTTTACTCCGTAGCCACCTCCAGATAATATTCCGCCTAAAATATCTACTAACCCTGCTAATCCAAAGCCTTTATGAGAACCCAATTCTCTTGTACTTCCTAATGGTAAGAGATAGTTTTCTCCTTCCTTTTTATATTCATTAGGATCTAGTTCTTCCATTAATGGCGATCCATCATTGTCAGATACCCAGCCTGGAAGTAAGTTTTTATTTAATCTTTTTGCTATTCCTATTTTATTAGCTGCTATGCTACTCATGGCAGCATCAAAAACATAAGGAGGTTTGTTATTTGCAGGGGCAGCAATTGATATTGGATTTGTACCCAGAAGAGGTTCTGTTCCAAAAGTTGGAAGAACTTGAGGCGGACATGATGTAACGCAAATTCCAATCATATTGTGATCTAAAGCCTTAAGCGCATGATATGATGCCATGCCCAAATGCCTTGAATTTTTTATTGTAACCATTCCAATTCCAGATTTTTTTGCTTTCTCTATTGCAATATCCATCGCCTTAGGCGTAGTTATAATTCCTAATCCTTCATCCCCGTCTATAGAACAAGAAGCAATGTTATCTCTTATGATTCGAATGTTTGCATTTGGTTTTATTGTTTTATTTTTGTATTGGTCTACATAAGCGCGTAGCATATTTGAAACACCGTGGCTTTCTACTCCTCTTAAATCAGCTAAAATGAGAACATCAGCTGCTAATTCTGAGTCACTTTTAGTTTCTCCCATCATTTGGAAAATTTCAGATACATTATTCTTAAGATCTATAGAGTTTATTTTTTTAGAATTTTCGTTGTTACTTACAAAACTTTCTAACATATTTCCTCTGTTTGTTTGAAAATTAGTATAACACTATTTATATACATCATGAAGTAACTTTCAAATCAGCAAATATAATAAAAATCTGAAAATTATTATTAATCTTTTCTAGTTGGAGCTTTGATGCTTAAAAATACCCAAAACCAATAATTCCAGAAATTAAACAATTATTCTTATTCAAATATTTGGAATCGATATGGGGGAAAAAAGGATTACTGCGAGCAAAACAAATAATGTCATCATTGATAAAGAAAAAAACTTTACTTTTTTTGGGATCCATTACCAGCTAAATAGTCTTTCAAATAAATCCCAAGAAATTTGTTGTTTATTAACCATTTATATAATCTACCAGAGCTTCTTATATCAAAATATGATGCGATTATTAGAAAGGGAGTTGTGGGTAATCCTGGTAAAAAAATTCCAAATATAGCTAATCCAACAAATAGAGTTCCTAAAAATACGTATAGATATCTTAATTATGTTTATAAAGAGTACATATAATAATTTATGCTTATATGTACTCTTTAATATTAATAGTTATTTATTGTATTCGAAGAATTCTTATCCCGATTAATAACCAGATGACAGCTATTAATGTAAGCAGTATTCCCCCTATTCCGTAACCAGGATTTGAACTTAATGGATATATAAGTATTGTAATAAAACCTAAAACTCCAATTCCAATTAGTAATTTAGATAGTAAAGAATTTAAATGTTTCGATTGACTCATTCCAAGTCCTAAAAACACATTGGCTATTAAGAAAATCATAGTAGCAATTTGATGAGTGGCTATGCCGATTGCATTAATAACTCCAGCTGAGATATTAAGCGACATTATACCCATATTTATTCCAGTTATTGCCCCCGTCATTTGTGCAACTAGAGCCATGTTTTTTGATGCAGTAGCCCCAACCAGAGCGCCTTGAGCTTCCGCAAGTTGTTTAGTTACGCTAGTTATTCCTGATATAATTCCAGCAAAAGCTAGATTAGCACTAGATGTTAGAGCCCATACAGTAATAGAAATAACAGCAAGAATAAGGCCCCAATTAACAAAACGTTTTGTGTCTTCCTTTTCAGTTATTCCTAATAATCCTAATGGAATTAATAAAGTGCTTATAGTCAAAAGCATAGTAGTAATTCGAAGTGTTACTTGATTTCCCATAGTTGCCTTAATAACTTCTGACGAAACAGAAGGATCAAAAGAAAATGAGAAAGGATTTGCCGCATTAACAGGAATTAAAGAATTGAATACGGTAATTAATATTGCACCTAAAATTAGAGATAAAGCAGTTGTTTTAGCACTCATGTTTTTCATAATTATATTTCCTTGCACAATTAATTAATGAGTCTCACATTTTGTGAATTCTATCAGTGGAAAATTTAAAAATACAGTGAAAAAATTATTGAAAAAATATAACAAGTGATAAATTTCACAAAAATTATTGAAAACCTATACAATTTAAGATTGATTTACAAAATTGATTAATATATATTAACCAATATTATAAATATGCATTAACAAAAACGTGTTACATGAATAAATTTTCAAGATTTTCATTTTTAACTTTATTAACTTTTATGATTATTTTTGCTATAGCTTGTAGTAACGAAACTGAAGAAGTGGGAGAAGTTAAAGATGTCGAAATAGCTAAAGAGATTCCCACAGATAAGGGTAGCCTGGTAATCTACTCAGGTAGAAAAGAAAGCTTGGTAGGGCCTATAATTGAGCAATTTGAAGCTATTAGTGGGATAAAAGTTGAAGTTAAATATGGCAGTAGTGGAGAAATCGCATCACAAATTATGTTGGAAGGAAATAAAACTCCTGCTGATGTGTTTTACGCACAAGATCCCGGAGCCGTTGGGAGTGTTCTTGGTATGCTTCAGCCAATATCACCAACTACGTTAGAAAAAGTTCCACATTGGGCGAAATCTAATGAAGGTAAATGGATTGGTGTTTCCGGTAGAGCCAGAACTCTTGTGTATAATACTGATAATGTTAAAGCTGCTGACATGCCTAAAGATCTTAATGATCTTTGTGATGTGAAATGGAAAGGACGAATGGGTTGGGCTCCAACAAATTCTTCATTCCAAACAATGTTGACAGCTATGAGAAAGCTATGGGGAGAAGATAAAGCTTTGGCTTGGGTAAAATGTATGATGGAAAACGATGTGAAAGTTTATCCGAAAAATACTCCGCAAGTAGAAGCTGTCGGTAAAGCAGAGATTGATATTGGATTGGTTAATCATTATTATCTTTATAAATTTGTATTAGATGCAGGAGAAGGTGATAAATTTAAAGCTAGAAATCTACACTTAGATTCTGGTGGTCCAGGTTCTTTAGTTATGGTATCGCCAATTGGTATTTTGAATACTTCTACAAATAAAAACAATGCTCAACACTTTGTTAACTTTATGTTATCTAAAGTGTCTCAGAATTATTTTGTCAACTCAACGAGAGAATATCCTTTGATTGAAGGAGTTAAAACTCACCCATTATTAACACCTTTGAACGAAATTACAAAAGCAAATATAAGTTTATCTGATCTTGCTGACATCCAAGGATCAATTAAATTACTTCAAGAAGCTGGAGCACTTCCAAAATAAACCATCACTTAGTTAAGTTAATTTCAAACGATTAACTGTTTATTATTAAGACTTAAGTGATTCAGCTTTTTTAGGTAGAGCTAGCAAATGTCGCCTCACATTAACATTTACTAGCTCTACTTTTAATTTCACAACTAAATATTTATAATGATTTAATCACTCGGAGATTTAATGTCTAGATTAATTAAATTAATTGTTTATCTTCTTATTACCTTATTTTGTATACCATTTATATATTTGTTTACATACGGATTACTTGATTTCATTAATTCCTTTGCAAATATTTTATCGGTGGCGTATTTTAAATTGATTTTCAATACAGTGATACTAGTGATTACTGTTACCATATCTACCTTAATCTTAGGATTGTTTTTATCTTGGGCGACTGAAATTTGTGATATCAAATTTAAAAGAATTTGGCGAATACTTTTAATAATTCCTCTTGTAATTCCTAGTTACTTAGCAGGGTATCTGTTTATTTTGTTTTATGGGCCTAAAGGAAAATTATTTGATGTTTTACATTACTTAGGTATTGTCGATCATATTCCTGATTTATATGGATTTATAGGCTCTTGGTTATGCTTAACTTTAATATGCTATCCGTATGTTTACATTAATATATCAACAGGATTGAAGCTTGTTGACAGAAGGTTAGAAGACGCCTCAAGAGTGTTAGGGCAAAATCATTTTAAAACATTTTATAAAATAATATTACCCAATATTAAAAGTTCTATTTTTGCAGGAAGTGTTTTAGTTGCATTGTACACATTAAGTGATTTTGGAGCTGTCCAAGCACTTCAGTATCAAACATTTACTCTTGCGATATACACTAAATACAGATCTTTTGATTTAGAAGGAGCAGCATCTTATGCACTGATATTAATTTTATTATCAATGCCCATAATTTATTATGCAGTTAATATGTCAATATTAAATTCTCATAAAATTTCTCAAAGGCCATCTGAAGTAGTTACTAAAAACTTATATAAATTAAACAAATTCCAATTACCTGTTCAATTTATATTAATAACAATTAGTATTGTGAGTGTTTTCATTCCTTTTATAATGATTTTCGAATTGATTTCAAGAACAAATATGAGCTTGATAGAATTGATTCAAAATATGAAAATTGATGCTATTTATAATACATTTATAGGATCATTTGTTAATTCTGTATTATGCGTTGTATTTGCACTGATAATAATCACTACTCTAACAAAAAACAATTATAAATTAAGAATTATTTTTGAAAATTTAATGTATTTTGGTTATACATTACCTGGATTAGTTATTGCTTTGTCATTTGTTTATTTCTCTGTTAATTATTTCTTTTCCATTTATCAAACATGGATTATATTAATTGCTGGATATGTGATTTTATTTTTTTCATCCGGTTATAGTCCTATCAGAACATCGGTTGAATTAGTCGGTGAAAGATATAGTATTGCTTCTAAATCTTTAGGTAAAAGTCCATTTGTGACTTCTTACAAAATACTTTTACC
>Ga0209402_10003965_pt1 | contig 13840 bp, 7 predicted proteins | sample ArcticOcean_MG_C_3_FD_187437 | JGI IMG/M metagenome (GOLD analysis project Ga0209402, IMG submission 187437) | Marine microbial communities from western Arctic Ocean - ArcticOcean_MG_CB8_126 (SPAdes) (version 2) | ecosystem: Environmental > Aquatic > Marine > Oceanic | place: Arctic Ocean... | reverse complement strand
TGATTGGAACGAGCCAGCGTCGCTTCCGTTTGTTCCCGGGACGCAATCGCAGACGCTGTTTTCGTCTCCGCGATACCTTTCTGCTTGAGAGCTTCTGACGCATTCTGTTCGGCGATGCTGCGCTGCGTGTCGGCTTGCTTTTGATTCTCATCCGCAATATTTCGCTGCGTGTCCGCTTCTTTCCGCTCAGTGACAGCAATGCTGCGTTGAGCGTTTGCTTCAATGCGTTCCTGGTTGATCCAAAACGCCGCACCACCGACGATCACAAAAATCAGTCCTGCAGCGATGACCAGTCCCTGTTTCAGGCGACGCAGACGCCCTTGCCGGGCGTTACGATCATCACGCGCAGCCGTCAGACGCCCGATGGCCTCCCGCTGCTCGGACTTCGATTCATCCAGCAGCGATAAGCCCAGTTCGTAATCTTCCTTCTGCTCTGCTCGTAACGCGTAAGCCTGACGGGAACGTTCAATCCCCTCCTTCGCGGTCGTGTTACCTGCCCACAGCGTCACCGCTTCCTCGAAGCCAATCATTGACCGGGAATACTGAGTGTAATCGCCACTCTGCTCGGCAGATTCCAGAGCTTCCTCAGCACGGACGGCCAGCTTGAGGCTCTCCTGATGAGCCTCAAACTCACGTACCGCCTGCTGGAACTCACCGACCGTCTGGTAACGATCCGCCGGATCAGTCGCCATCGCCTGCATCGCCACACTCAGTAACTTACCCGTCGGATCCAGGCCCTGTATCCGCTCCCTGTCCGGATTGACAATCGCATTCTGCGAAACTGCTTTCAGACAGGTTCGCGCTGATTTGCCGGCATGCGGTGCCTGGCCTGTCAGAAAACGGAACAGGATCGCACCCAGCAGGTACACATCACTCCGCGGACCCACCAGGAACGGTGGATTGATCATCTCCGGAGCCATGTAACTGGGCGTACCACTCGCAGAAGCGGTCACGTCTTCACCGGGGTGAGTCAGCACCGCCAGTCCCCAGTCCAGTACCAGCACCTCACCAAAACCGCCCGTCATGATGTTCTGAGGCTTCAGGTCACAGTGAATCACGCCTTCTGCATGAGCAAACGCGATTGCGTCACACACATCAATCAGAATCTCCAGATTCTGATCCAGTGTCAGGTCATCGATGGTCTGATCCCAGGCGCGACCTTTGACATTCTTCATGGAATAGAACAGGTCGCCATCGGGAGACTCGCCGACCTCATAAATCGGCACAATGTTGGGATGTTCCAGTTTCCCCGTCAGCGCTGCCTCCGTCAGAAACTCGTCACGCACCGACTGACGGCGACTGGACTGCTGATGGATCTGCTTCAATGCCACCTCGCGGCCCAGTGCGATCTGACGAGCCAGATGCACCGTCCCCATCCCGCCTTCACCCAGCTTGTTCAGCGTCACGTAGTCCAGATCACGGTCAGGAGACTCCGTATCCGCTGACGCCGTACTCCCCGTATCCACGATCGTGCTGTCAGCCGGCTGAATACTCCGTGGACGAACAGAGTGTGACTGAGAGAAGGATTCGTGGCGTGATGTCTGGTCACTTTGCGAACTCACTGCTGACTTCAGGCTGGTTGTGGACAGTGTCCGGTCCAGGTCCTGATGCTCCGGGGCAAGAGTCTGCGCAAACTCCTCCAGGACAACTTCCAGTTTCTTGACCAGAGTCATTTCAGGATCGACATCAGTGTTGGATACCGGAAGAACGGTCCCGGATTCATCAACAACAGCGGGTTCGTCTGCAGGAGGCCCGGTTGCGGGCGGTACCGCAATGGTCGCATTTGCATCAGATTCCACTGCCGGAACCGTTTGCTGTTCTGGTGACTCATCTGGAGAGTCATCCCTGTCAGGTGCGGGTGTGGTCGAATCAGGGTTTGGATGGCCGGTCATAGCAACGGACTCACAGATCAGGATGAGTGACGGACACACCGCCCGGATCACGGACTTGATTGTCAGGTCAGAATTCGAAGAACGAGAACCCCGTTGGATCCCATGGCTTCCTGCTCAGCTGAGTCTACATCCCCTGCATGTCACCTCGAAACCATGCCGACTGCACCGCCACCCTGATCATCACTCCCGCAGCCTGCTGGCACAGTTCGGGCTGACACCGAAGTCCAAACGCGGGCTGGCTGCGAGTGATCCGGCGGAGGCGGTGGATCCGCTGGATGCGTTGTGACAGATTGGCGAAGCACCAACCGGCTGAGATTACGATGTTTCAGATTTCGGAAGTGCAAGAATCGCCTGCATTTAACGGTCGGCGGAGTTTTTTGACCCTACGGGGTAAAGGATAAGTGGTAAAGTGGTTAAGGAGATAAGTGGTAAGTTCTGGCCGGACGGAAACCGTTGGTGGTGAAACGGTCGTCCGGCTGGTTGGCGCTACGATTGGCGGAACGGACGAGCGACGGTCGACTGACGAACGAGCCGCCACGCAACACACGGACAGAGCCCGATGCAGCACCAGTCGGGTCAGTCACCGAACCGCTCGGGTAATCCCCGTACCAGTCCTGGCACCACTCAAAAACATTCCCGTGCATGTCATACAAGCCCCACGGGTTCGGCTTCGTCTGACCTACGGGATGCGTCGTGTTTCCAGAGTTCTCCTTGTGCCAGGCAGGTATTTTCCCGACCAGTTCCTGCAGTTGTCTTTCGCGGAACACCAAGTCGCGTAAGTCGCGTATGAGTAAGTCGCGTATGAGTTTGCTCCTTTCTTTCCTTGCCCGGGCAACAGCGACAGCAATCATTGTCTTAAGTTTTCTGAGCTCTTGGTGGTACTCGGCGATGATGACGCTGTCGCCGAAACTATAGGCCGTCGTCGTGCCTGCCCGGCACGCGTACTCCCACTCCGCTTCTGTCGGTAACCGATAAACATAGCCCGCCGCTTTCTCCTCCGGCAGTTCCGACAACTTCCGGCAGAACTCAACGGCGTCATTCCAGCTCACCGTCTCGACGGGATTCTGTAGACCCTTGAACTTGCTCGTGTGCGTACCCATCACCTGCTCGTACTGCTCCTGAGTCACCTCATACTTGACCAAGCTCAAACGCTTTCGTCAGCGTCACTTGATGAGCCGCATTGCCGTCGCCCATCGTGAATGTACCGCCAGGCAACAACTTGAACGCCATGCCGAGCGTGTTCTTTCGGGGCGGCAACTTCGCTAATACATTCACCGGTAACTTTGTTAATACATTCGCAGGCAACTTCGCTAATACATTCGCAGGCAACTTTGCAAAATCCGTGATCAAGCCGCCGGCCGCCGGCGGGTCGAGCTTCGCCACGGACGCGTAATCAGCTGATGCCTTCGCCATATCCTGGCCTGCCAGCGATTGACGGCACCGGGCGGTCAAAGCTGTCACCAGCTGGCCTTTCAATGATGCCGACTCGCTCGCAGAAGCACCCATCGACAGAGCCGTCTCGTAATCCTTCAACGCGGAGTCCGGAGCTTTGTCAGCCACCGATTCACCACGCTTCAAGACAGCCGCTGTCACACGCTTGCGAAGAACAGGCAGTTCCTCGTTCTGAGCGTCAACTGATTGGATACTCGAAAGAGCAGCCAAAGCCGCTGTCTCATTCGCAACGGTCGGAGTCTGCTCGAACGGAAGGACCATCGACTCCGCAACGCCACCTGCCAGTGCGACGACTCCTGTCGCTGACTTATCAAGCGACACCGCGGAATCCAGTTCCGTTGCCGCAGCGGCATAATCCTGCTTCGCCACGGCCTGCTCGCCCAACTTCACGTGCAGCACCGCACGCTCTGTCTTCAGCCCGAGGCTGCTGTTCAGTTTCACCGCTTCATCAAACGCAGCCACGGCACCTGACAGGTCACCGGACTTCTCTTTCTGTTCGCCTTCAGCCTTGAATGCTGAAGCTCGCAGTCGGCTCACGTCTGAATCAGCGGCCTGATATCGCTCCGCGGCATCGCAAGCCGCCCGGATGCCCGCCACATCGCCACGTGCCACTCCGTCTTCCGCCTGCTTCACATACGCCACTGCCAGCACCTGCCTGACTGGCGTCAATGCTGAATCCGACGCCCCCAGCGTCTCCGCTTCCTTCAGGTCCTTCTCCGCGTCAGCGATCTTTCCATCCGTCGCCAGTGATGCAGCCCGCTTCGCATGAGCCAGTGCCTTCGCAGGCTTGATCTCTGCAACCGTCGAATCCACTTGCTCCGCCAGACCGATGTCTGCAAACGCTCCCTCAATGTCCGGAGTTCCTGCATTCAGCCGCTGGTTCGCACGACCAACCAGTGCGGGCACATGCTGTTCGTCGATCGCCAGTGCTTCGTCCCACTGCTGCTGTTGCACCGCAGCAGCCAGAGCACTGGCATTCATGCTGGACCGAATCCACAGCCCCGCTGCGATCAGCAGAACCACGGCCGTCACGGCGGCGGCGAGGCTCAGTTTGATTGTCAGTGCCCGGCGACGCTCGGCAGCCTCATGCTCTTCCTTCAACCCACGCTGGCACGCTCCAAACGCACGAGAGAACTCCTCGTCTTCCAGATACCCGCTCTCCAGCGAGTCGCGGTACTCCTGCGTCTTCGCCAGACCGGATTCGTACTCTTCGGCGTCCATTGAAGACTTCAGCGATCGCATCACCGTCTCACGATGACCCGCCAGATAATCACAGTCTTCCAGCAGGTCCGACGCTTCCTGTGTGAGTAGTTCCTGGGGGATGCGGCCTAAGGCATTCGCTGCCGCCTCGAACCGGCACTCCTCGCGCAACCCCTGCGCGTTCTCGATCGTGTTGGCCACTTGAGCCGCATTCCTTTCTTCCCGGGCCTGCAGCTTCTCCCGGAGTTTCTCCAGCTCCGCGTCGCCGGACTTCAGAGACAGGCATTCGTCCAGCTTCTTCAGCAGACCGTGCAGCTGCTTCGTCTTCACGCCCTCGCTGATCGCTGCTCGCAGGGTTCTCAGACGGTCACGCTTTTCAGTAGCTTCATCTCGCAGTTGCTTGATCTCAGCCCGCAGCATGGACTTGTCGATCCGGGCGATCGCTTCCAGAACGCCGTCGTAATCCTGTGCTGACAGCTTCTGCTTCGCCGCTGGGTACGCTTCGTCACGCGTCTCTTCCAGCTTTCGTTCACGCTCCAGAAGCTGCGTCTTCAGTTTGCTGATGCCCTTGCGATCCGGCTGCAAGTCCAGCAGTTGATTCACTTCTGTCAGCAGGCCGTTGACCTTCCGTGTTTTTACACGCTGACGGATCTCACCATCCAGCCGTTTAATCTCGTCCAACGTAGACTGCAGCCGACTCATCACGCCGGACACCGTGTCGCTGTGGCCGGACACTTGAGCTTCACGCAGAATCTCCGGCACCTTTTCCAGCACACGCAGACCGACTGCGTAATCGTGAGCCTGCTCGTGAGCGGCAGCTTCCGTCAGTTGACCACCAATCTGCTCCAGTTGCTGCTGGCGACCCTGCTCGATCTGTGGTAGGAACTTCTCTGCCCAGCCCTTCAGGTGCTGCAGACGCAGATCCGGCTCGTCACGCAGGGCCGTCGCCAGTTCTGTCGCACGGTCGAAGTCATAAATCTTCAGAAGACTTTCGGCTTCCGACTGACTGGAAACCATGCTGTCGCGACGTTCCTGCAGAAGGTCTCCCTGCTTCGTACCACAACTGTCGCACACCTTCTCCCACAGCGGCATGACGGCAGAGCACGATAGACACTCAGCTTCCAGCGATACGGCACACTCACGGCAGAACTTCCGGTTCGTGGGATTCTTCGTCCCACAACTCGGACAGCTGCCCTCTTCCAGTTCTTCAGAACCAGTGTCCTGCTGACTGGCCCGCAACGCATCCCGGAACTCCGCTGCCGTCTGGTAGCGGTCGTCCTGTTTCTGTTTCAGTGCCTGAGCCAGACAGGACCGCAGTTCCTGTGGAACTTCATCCAGATCGATCACACGCGGTGGCTCTCCAGTCACCAACTGATACAGAGTGGCCGCCAGACTCCACAGGTCGCTGCGGGCGTCTGTCTGTGTGGCGTCACGACGCTGTTCCGGCGGCATGAAGTCCAGTGTGCCCAGCACCGCTCCGGCCATTGTCTGACCGGTGTCCGCTGAATCCTGACGTGCCAGACCGAAGTCCGTCAGTTTGGGCAGTCCGTCTGTCGTCAACAGGATGTTGGCCGGTTTGATGTCCCGGTGGATGATGCCCGCGTCATGCGCCTTGCTCAGCCCGTCGCACAGTTGGCACATCAGCTCGACGGCTTCTTCCAGTGGCATCGCTCCGTCACGGCACTTATCCAGCAGGCTGCCGCCACCCACGTACTCCATGATCAGGAACGGACCGTCTTTATCCCGGCCATAGTCGTGGATCTGCACGATGTTGAAGTGATTCAACGCCGCGATCGACTGGGCTTCCGTCAGGAACCGCTTTACCGCTGTCTGGCTCTTTGCTCCGTCGCCCAGCATCCGCTTGATCGCCACTTTGCGGTTCAACCGGGTGTCGGTCGCCAGCAGCACCTCACCCATGCCGCCTTTACCGAGCGTGTCCTGGACCTCGTACCGGGACAGGTCCACGATCTCCATGTCGAGGTCCGCGTCACCGGTCAGGCCACCGATATCCGACAGAGAGGAATCCGCACCGCCACCGAACGTGGACTGATCACCCAGACTGCGATCCGACGAATCGGCAGGCTGTGCACCGCCTTCGTATGTCTGCTGCTCGCCAAGGCTCTCGTCGTTGTCGGGCATGGATGATGGCTCCGAGAAGTGAATGCGCAGGAGCGATTCCGAACAGTAACCGCCTGAGTGCTGGCGGATCAGTGGCTCGCAATACGAAACGCCCCCCGAAGGCTACATCCCCTGCATGTCACCCCGAAACCGTGCCGACTGCGACGCCGTCCTGAGCGGTCACTTCCGCTGCCTGCTGGCACAGTTCGGGCTGACGCCGAAGTCCAGACGCGGGCTGCGGGCGTAATCTGCTAAATACTGGTTTCAGTTGTTTGCTTCTGCTGGCGGGTCGGAACCGCGCGGTAGTTTCAGCATCTCTGAGACGACGGCCGGTAGGGGGGGGGGGGGTCTGGCCGTTGTGGGCTGCCTGAAGCTGACGGAGAGCTTCCTGCAGGTCATCGTGCAGTGCTGCGTCGGAAGGCTTGATTTTCAGTGACCACGCCGCATGGAAAACGGCGGGGTACCACTGCTTTTCGGATTGTGCCGCCTGAAACTGTTTACTGTGCCAGCGAGGCTTCGGACTCGCCAGTGCCTCCCGCCGCTGCCGTTCCCGTGGTGTCTGTTTGTAGGCCAGATCCACTAACAGCACATCATCCGCCGAGGGGATCGCAAGCCACCGACCATCGCGGGTTCTGCTGGAATCGTTCCCTGCTGGAAACTCGTCGACATTGGCGTCTGGAAGAACTGCTCCAGTATTCAGATCCCAGATCAGCTTTTGGCCTTGCTGGTCCTGCGACAACAGACGCGTGTCATCCGGGTTGAAACTCACGCTGAGGACCTGATTCGTATGACCCTTGAGCGCGTGGAGTTCCTTGCCCGTCGATGCGTTCCATAAACGGATTGTATGATCAACACTTCCCGAGGCGATGCGCGTGCCATCAGGGCTGAAACTCACGCTGAGGACAGGCTGTGTATGTCCCTTGAGTGTGTGGATTTCCTCGCCCGTCGCCGCGTCCCACAACCGGATTGTATGATCAACACTTCCCGAGGCGATGCGCGTGCCATCCGGGCTGAAACTCACGCTGAAGACCTCACCCGTATGTCCCTTGAGGGCGTGGAGTTCCTCGCCCGTCGACGCGTCCCACAAACGGATTGTGCCATCCGCACTTACCGAGGCGATGCGATTGCCATCCGGGCTGAAACTCACGCTCTTGACACCACGCGTATGTCCCTTGAGCGTGCGGAGTTCCTCGCCCGTCGACGCGTCCCACAACCGGATTGTCTTATCCCCACTTCCCGAGGCGATGCGCTTGCCATCCGGGCTGAAACTCACGCTGTAGACCCAACCCGTAGATACCTTGTGGGTGTGGAGTTCCTCGCCCGTCGACGCGTCCCACAAACGGATTGTGCCATCCGCACTTCCCGAAGCGATGCGCTTGCCATCCGGGCTGAAACTCACGCTGTGGACATAACCCGCATGTCCCTTGAGCGTGTGGAGTTCCTCGCCCGTTGACGCGTCCCACAACCGGATTGTCCGATCGTAACCTCCCGAGGCGATGCGCTTGCCATCCGGGCTGAAACTCACGCTGTGGACATCACCCGTATGCCCCTTGAGGGTGTGGAGTTCTTCGCCTGTCGCCACGTCCCACAACCGGATTGTCTGATCTCGACTTCCCGAGGCGATACGCTTGCCATCCGGGCTGAAACTCACGCTGCGGACATAATCCGTATGTCCCTTGAGCGTGTGGAGTTCCTCGCCCGTCGACGCGTCCCACAACTGGATTGTCTTGTCTCGACTTCCCGAGGCGATGCGCGTGCCATCCGGGCTGAAACTCACGCTGTTGACATCATCCGTATGTCCCTTGAGCGCGTGGAGTTCCTCGCCCGTCGACGCGTCCCACAACCGGATTGTCTTGTCATGACTTCCCGAGGCGATGCGCTTGCCATCCGGGCTGAAAATCACGCTGCTGCCACCATTCGTATGTCCCTTGAGCGTGTGGAGTTCTTCGCCCGTCGACGCGTCCCATAGACGGATTGTCCGATCATTACTTCCCGAGGCGATGCGCGTGCCATCCGGGCTGAAACTCACGCTGAAGACCCAATGCGTATGTCCCTTGAGGGTGTGGAGTTCCTCGCCCGTCGACGCGTTCCATAAACGGATTGTCTTATCAAAACTTCCCGAGGCGATGCGCTTGCCATCCGGGCTGAAACTCACGCTGCGGACCTCACCCGTATGTCCCTTGAGGGCGTGGAGTTCCTCGCCCGTCGACGCGTTCCATAAACGGATTGTCCCAGCAGACTCGTTGCGGCTTGAAGTTACTGCTCCTGAGGCGTCCTGCAGTTCAACTATCACTGAACTTCCCGAGGCGACGCGCGTGCCATCCGGGCTGAAACTCACGCTGTGGACAACCCCCCTATGTCCCTTGAGGGTGTGGAGTTCCTCGCCCGTCGACGCGTCCCATAAACGGATTGTCTTATCAAAACTTCCCGAGGCGATGTGCTTGCCATCCGGGCTGAAACTCACGCTGGTGACACCACGCGTATGTCCCTTGAGGGTGTGGAGTTCCTCGCCCGTCGACGCGTCCCATAGACGGATTGTGTTATCCCAACTTCCCGAGGCAATGCGTTTGCCATCCGGGCTGAAACTCACGCTGTTGACATTATGCGTATGGCCATAGAGGGTCACATCCGAGCCCTCGAATTGCCGACGCGCCAGATACCATTCGATATTTCGATGCTGTTGAGGCACCCTCTGGAGTAGCTCGCGAGCGGCCACCGCACGATTGTTGTCCCACCTCGCCTGGGCCAGGAAGTGGTTGGAACGTGCCAGTATCGCTTCCGTTTTTTCCTGGGACGCAATCGCAGACGCTGTTTTCGTCTCTGCGATGCCTTTCTGCTTGAGGGCGTCTGCCGCATTCTGTTCGGCGATGAGCTTCTGCTTTTCGACGAGCCCCTTCTGTTTCACCGCCTCCGTCGCGTTCTGTTCGGCGATGCCCTTCTGCTTCTCCGCCTCCGTCGCGTTCTGTTCAGCCACGCCTTTCTGCTTGACGGCCACTTGTTCCTGTCGCTCGGCTTCAAGCCGTGCCTCATTGATCGACCACGCAGCGCCGGCCACGATGACCACGATCAATACCGCCGCCGCCGACAGGCCCTGCTTCAGGCGACGTAATCGCCCCTGGCGGGCGTTGCGTTCGTCGCGCGCTGTGGTCAAACGCCGAATGGCATCCCCGTGCTCAGAGACCGACTCATCCAGTAGCGACAGGCCCAACTCGTAATCTTCTTTTTGCTCCGCACACAACGCGTACGCCTGACGGGAACGTTCAATACCCTCTACTGCCAATGCGTTACCTGACCACAATTGCACTGCTTGGCCAAAACCAAACACGGCCTCGGAATACTCGGTGTAATTACCGCTCTGCTCGGCGGCATCCAGGGCTTCCTCAGCACGGGCGGCCAGCGTCAGGCTCTCCTGATGAGCTTCAAACTCACGTATCGAGTGCTGAAAATCACCAACCGTCTGGTAACGATCCTCCGGGGCCGTTTCCATCGCCTTCAACGCCACGCTCAACAGCTCGCCCGTCGGATCCAGTTCCTGCATCCGGTCAGCATCCGGAGTGAGGATCTCGTTCTTTGAGACTGCTTCCAGAGCACTACGTGCGGATTTCCCCGCATGCGGTGCTTTCCCCGTCAGGAAACGGAACAGAATCGCGCCCAGCAGGTAGACATCGCTTCGCGGTCCCACCAGAAACGGTGGATTGATCATCTCTGGAGCCATGTAACTGGGTGTACCACCCGCTGAAGCATTCACTTCTTCGCCGGGTTCGGTCAGGACCGCCAGACCCCAATCCAGCACCAGAACTTCACCAAAACCACCGGTCATGATGTTCTGCGGTTTCAGGTCACGGTGAATCACTCCTTCCGCATGAGCAAACGCAATCGCATCGCAAACGTCGATGAGGATCTCAAGATTCTGATCCAGTGTCAGACGGTCGATGGTCTCGTCCCACGCACGACCTTTGACATTCTTCATCGAATAGAACAGTTCACCGCCAGTCGACTCGCCTACTTCGTAAATCGGAACGATGTTGGGGTGCTCCAGCTTCCCCGTCAGGACGGCTTCCGTCAGAAACTCGTCACGCACCGATTGCTTGCGGCTGGATCGCTGATGAATCTGCTTCAGGGCCACCTCGCGCCCCAACGCCACCTGACGCGCCAGGTGCACCGTTCCCATTCCGCCTTCGCCCAGCTTGTCCAGCGTCACATAGTCCAGACTACTGTCTGAAGATTCGTCGGCAGATGTCACACCCTTGGAGTCCACACGCGTCTCACCAGGCTGAATACTCCGAAGACGCGCAGAGCCCGACTGTGACGGAGAAAAAGGGCCGGATTTCTCCCGGCCAGTTGCGGGCTTCAGACTGGTTTCCGCCAGTGTCTGATTCAGATCCTGATGCTCTGGCACCAGAGTTTGTGCAAACACTTCCAGGTTCTGCTCCAGAGTCCTTCGCGAATCGGCAGGCTGTGCACCGCCTTCGTACGTCTGCTGATCGCCCAGGCTTTCGTCGTCGTCACGTGGCATTCGTCGGTATTTCCGTGTGCGGGTTTCGTGAAACGCGTGCCCGCAAGCCTACATCCCGTGCATGGCACCCCGAAACCATGCCGACTGCATCGGCAATTATTGCGACGCCGTTCTGGGCGGTGAGATCGCCACTTTCGCAGCCTGCTGGCACAGTTCGGGCTGACGCCGAAGTCCAGACGCGGGCTGGCTGCGAGTGATCCGGGTGAGGCGGTGTGAGCACACCAAGCCGCTGGATGCGTTGTGACAGATTGGCGAAGGATCAACCGGCTGAGATTACGATGTTTCAGATTTCGGAAGTGCAAGAATCGCCTGCATTTAACGGTCGGCGGAGTTTATTGGCCCTACGCCATCCACCGACGTTGACGCTGGCAGATACATTTTCTCCGTCAAATCAGCCGGCATGATGTCCAGAGCCGCGACGAAAGCCGATTAACCATTAGCGAGCGGGCCAGTGGCAACTCTCAGGACACGCCATCCGCTCCGAAGTTGCCCAAGAGAATAGTGACACTGTCTGCACTCCCGGCAATGTTCGCATCCAGTGCTGCACATCATGCAGTCGCGGATTGCCATTGCACGGTTGCCACCTCGGTCGAGTCCTTCGACAGACGGTGCGAACGGGCGCAGGTCAGGCCACGGCCGGAAGCTGACGCACGTCCAACCGGCGGCGGATTCGAGTAGGACGTAAGTGCGAGGACAGAGCAATGCGACAGGCAACACTCGGGCCACAGAGCATGATGGGATTTGCCGAAGTCCGGGACGGACACCGGAAATTTGAAGTCTGTAACTGTGGCGACGACGACGGACGAGGGGCAGCGCTTTCGCTGCGTCGGAAGGGGCACATGGACCGGCTGAAACTGCGGGCCGGTGAGGGGGCAGTCATTTGGATCGGCCCCGGCAAATGGAACATCGTCAACACGTCTCAGAAAGATGACCCGCAACAAGCGACGGTGATCTGGCGCGCGTTGAAGAACGAGCACCTGTCATGACCTCAGCGATTCGCGCCTGCGACAGATCACGCCAGCGGTTCCATGCCTGCCTATTTCCTGTGCTCGAAGGGTCAAAAAACTCCGCCCACCGTTAAATGCAGGCGAATTCTTGCACTTCCGAAATCTGAAACATCGTAATCTCAGACGGTTGATCCTTCGCCAATCTGTCACAACGCAGCGAGCGGCTTGGTGTGCTTCCACCGCCTCACCGGGATCACTCGCAGCCAGGCCGCGTCTGGACTTCGGCGTCAACCCGAACTGTGCCAGCAGGCTGCGGAAGTGATGATCTCGCCGCTCAGGACGGCGTCGCAGAAACTGCCGATGCACGTGGCTTGGTTTCGGGGTGACATGCAGGGGATGTAGGCTTGCGGGCACGTGTTTCACGAAACCCGCACACGGAAATACCGACGAATGCCTCGTGACGACGAAAGCCTGGGCGAGCAGCAGACATACGAAGGCGGTGCACAGCCTGCCGATTCGTCGGATCGCAGTCTGGGTGATCGGTCCACGTTCAGTGGCGGTGCGGATTCGTCTCTGTCGGATATCGGTGGCCTGACCGGTGACGCGGACCTGGACTTCGCGTTGACTGACATGGTTCCATTATATCGATGAATTTGCCCCAGCCATTCCAGTTGTCCAGAGTGCGGCATGCCGAAGATTGGTTCCGAATTGTTGGTTTCGACTGACTGGCAGATCGCGGAGAGCAAGCCAATTCAGCAGTTCACCGGACGCAACAAAACGGAAGTGGAGATTCGGCACTTGGGCGCCGAGGCTATTAACGTCCCTGGACCCGCGACCGGGTGGGGGGGTCGGGTCCGGTTTCGTCACGGCAAGCTTCGAACTTCGGTCGACGGCAACGCCACGATTGTCGGCATGGCAACTCGTAACGCGGTCGCCTCCCGCTGTGTGTGCTGGCAAGAGGCTCCCACGTCGCCCGTGCAGCGTGGGAATCGTCTGGACGGTCTGTTGGTCATCTCGAACCCTGCCGCCTCAGAAGCGATGCTACAAGTGACAGCAATTGACAGGATTCCCGACGGTCGTCACTGCTCAGATGACATTAGTCGGCGGACAGCTTCGGCCTTCTCTTCGGCTGTCAGCGGCAGTGTGGCAATCATGGCCAGAGCAGCGGCGAAACCAGTGTCCGTTCCGATGTCATCCGACCGGGTTTCGTGACCGGTTTCCGACGTTTTGGGGGAAACCGTGGCGGAACCCTGATTACCTGTCGTCGTAACTTCAGACTGGTCACCACTTAGAACCCTGGTCTCGTGCGATCACAACGCAGAGGTCGTGGGTTCGAGTCCCCCATCGTTACCCCGACGCGCATAACACGGAGACTCCTGATCACACCTTGGGGCGGCCTCCATTCGATTCGCCTGCATACTTGTTTCGGCCATGCGACCAGCATACCGATGGCCGGTCTAGCCCCGTGAGATCAAGCAGGGCATCGTATTCGTGCCCCCACGGCCTCCCAGCCCTGTTGCCTGCGCATGACCGTACTGGTCGTTGGCTGGCACCGTCTGGCAGCTTGCAGGACGGTACTGGGTGTGGACCTGATGCGTGGCCTCCTCGGAGAACCACCTGAAAGTGACGCACGGGACTGAATGCCGGTTACTCGCCGTGTTTGTAGTGGGACTGGGCGGTTGCAGTGCGATCAGCAACGACTGCCCGTCGACTCC
>Ga0209402_10003959_pt1 | contig 13857 bp, 10 predicted proteins | sample ArcticOcean_MG_C_3_FD_187437 | JGI IMG/M metagenome (GOLD analysis project Ga0209402, IMG submission 187437) | Marine microbial communities from western Arctic Ocean - ArcticOcean_MG_CB8_126 (SPAdes) (version 2) | ecosystem: Environmental > Aquatic > Marine > Oceanic | place: Arctic Ocean... | reverse complement strand
TTCGGCATTAATACGGTTTTTGTTTTCGTCCCATTCAAATTCCATACAATAGCATACTCAAAGTATATGTAAATTTCAAGAAAAATGCCAATTTCAGTAAAAATAAAAACATATCCAAGTATCTATGCCAGCACCCTATTAAAAAAAATTGACTTTTTATATTTTTGGCTTCATTCATGCACATGATAAGCAAACACTTACCTCGTCCACTAATAGGAGGCGTTTTATGGACGCACGCGAACGGTACTTCTGGGACTTGACGGGTTATCTCGTCGTCAAAGGCGTGCTCTCAAAAGAAGAAGTCGAACAAACCAATGAAATCGTAGATCGTTATTCAGACCGTGTAAAAGTTGGCGGTTCCACAGCCAGAGACTCGGTTGCTTTTGCGGGTACTGGGCGCCCCATGTTACCCGGCATTTTAGAATTTCCCAAACCCGACTGTGACCCCTTTCACAACATGTTGGCCCATCCTGCCGTGGTTTCTCGCCTCAACGTCATGTGCGGCAAAGGATTTCGCCTCGATCACGGCCCCATGTTCATCGTGAGCAACAAAGGCACTGCAGGCCACACCATGCACGGCAATGGTGAACCTCATCGACCTCATGTGGCCTATCACCACCAAAACGGCATCACCTATGTGGGCGGTGTCACGGTCGCATGGCAATTGCACGACTGCAAAGAAGGCATGGGCGGATTCGCCTGCGTGCCTGCCAGTCACAAAGCCAACTTTCCCATGCCACTTGGCGTGAAAACAGGCGATGGCGACATGGATCTTATCTATCAACCAGTCGTTGAAGCAGGTGACGTGGTCTTTTTTATGGACAGCGCCCAATCGCACGGTGCAACCCCCTGGAAACTCGATACCACACGCCGATCCATCCTATTTAAATACGCTGGAAGAACATCTTCCAGAGGTGGCCCGTCACAAACGGTTGCCCCCCCAGAAATCTACTGGGATAAAAACATTGTTGAAGGCATGACACCAGAACAATTGGCCGTTATGTTTGGCCCTTACTCTAACCATCGAGGTGAAATACCCATGCTCGAAGTCACCAAAGATGGCACAGTCAAAATAGAAGAATAAAACCCATATCCAATCAGCCGATCCATTTCCCTTTTTCAAAGGGAAATCAAGGGGGATTCATGAGCGACAACCCATATATCGTCAGTGAAGAAGAAAAATACTTCTTCGACCTACGCGGTTACCTCATCTTTCGCGATATCTTATCACAAGCAGAGATCGATGCGTGCAACGCCGCCATAGACGCCAATGCCGATAAAATCATCGCCCCGCGTGGTCAAGGCAACCTCACACGCGGTGCCACAGCACTCGAAGGCAAACGCGGGCGCCACGAAATGTGGGAACTCATTGGTTTGCCATCTCCTCACCGTGAACCTTTTAGAGACTTACTTGTACATCCCCTAGTGGTCTCTCGCCTCAACGAATTCAGCGGCAAAGGCTTTCGCCTCGATCACGGCCCTGCCCTCATCGAATCTATCGAAGGTGATGAAGGCCACTGGTTACATGCCTCGGGCGAACCCTTTAACCCCGCCGTATCGTATCATCAACAAAATGGCAAAATTTATGCGCGTGGCATCACCGTTGCATGGCAACTCACCGACGTCAATGCAGGGGATGGTGGATTTGCTTGTGTGCCAGGGTCACACAAAACCGCCGAACCCACACCCGATGACCTACGCGAAATGGTAGACGACATGGGATTGGTCTACCAACCCGAAATGAAAGCCGGAGATGTGCTCTTCTTTTGCGAAACAATGACCCATGGAACGTTGCCCTGGAAAGGCAAAGGCAAACGCCGCTCCATCCTTTACAAATACGCATCTCGTGCCGCCAACCGTGCAGTGGGCAAACATTTCACCCCACAAGAGCGCTATGGTGACTGGGTCAACGAACTCACACCTGCACAACAAGCCGTACTCTATGGTCCCGGCATGCACCAAGGCGAAAAAACAGTCGTTATGCCTACCTTAGAATCCGATGGCAAAGAAGTCACAGTCACCGAAGGCCCACTCAAACTATTTGGTTAATCCATTACAACAATTCTTAGGAGATATACTATGAGCAACCCGCTTTACACCGTCTCCGAAGAAGAAAAATACTTCTTCGATTTGCGCGGTTACCTCATCATTCGCAATGCATTATCAGATGCCGACTTAGCACAATGCAATGCCACCATCGATCACTATGCCGATCAAATCCAAACCCGCTCCATCGGAAACGGCGGTTTGTCACGGGGCTCAACAGCCCTCAAAGGCCAAGAAGGTCGTCGTGAACTCACCGGCATGCTCGGTTGGCCCACACCGCATCGTGAACCCTTTCGAAAACTGCTCGTCCACCCCGTTGTGGTCTCGCGCCTCAATGAATTTAGTGGTCAAGGATTTCGCCTCGATCACGGGCCACTTCTCATTAGCGCACACAAAGGGGCCGAAGGCCACAGCCTACATGGCGCCGGTGAACCCTTTGGCCAATCGGTAGCGTATCATCAGCAAAATGGCAAAATCTATTGCCGAGGCATCACCGTTGCGTGGCAACTCACCGACGTCAATCCCGGCGATGGTGGATTTGCCTGTGTACCTGGCTCACACAAAACAGCCGAACCCACACCCGAAGGTGTGCGCTCTGCCGAAGACGATATGGGTTTGGTTTATCAGCCCACAATGAAAGCCGGTGATGTACTCTTTTTTGCCGAAACCATGACCCACGGCACCCTGCCCTGGACCAGCGATGGAGAACGCCGTTCTGTCCTTTATAAATACGCATCCCGTGCCGCCGCACGTGCAGTGGGCAAACACTTCACCCCGCAAGAACGCTATGGCGATTGGGTTCACGAACTCACACCCGAACAACAAGCCGTCTTATATGGCCCAGGCGTCCATCACGGAAACCGTTTGCCCTTCTTAGAGTCAGACGGTCAAACTGTAACAGTTTCAGAAAAAAAGTAGGGAGATATACATGGATGCCAAAGAAAGATATTTCTGGGATATACAAGGCCACCTCATCGTGCGCAATGTCTTATCCCCGAAAGAATTAGAAGCCCTCAACAATGCACTCGATTACGTCATCGAATCGGGTGCCATCAACCAAAGTGAAGAAAATCGAGGTGCGGCAGATTCATCCTTTTTACGTGGCGCAGGCGCCCGATGGGCACACGGCACAAACCTTTTAAACTTGCCCAAACCCCACTGTGAACCCGTGCGTCAACTCTTGGCGCACCCACAAATCGTCTCACGCCTCAATGTCATGTGCGGCAAAGGCTTTCGCCTCGACCATGGCCCACAATTCAACAACGCCGTCAAAGGCACTGCCGGATTAACCTTACACGGTTCAGGCGATCCACACAAAGACTATGTGGCCTATCACCACCAAAATGGCATCATGCACGTCGGTGGCGTTACCGTCACCTGGAACCTCACCGACTGCCCCGAAAACAAAGGGGGATTTGCCTGTGTACCCGGCTCACACAAATCCAAATTTCCCATGCCCAAAGAGGTACGCAACTGCGACGCCGACATGGGCACCGTCATCAACCCCGAAATTCGAGCAGGCGACATTCTCTTCTTCATGGACGGCGCCCAAACCCACGGCACACACCCCTGGCAAAATGATCACGACCGCCGATCCATCCTCTTTAAATACGCATCTCGCACGGCCATACGACAATCGCGTGAAATTTCTGCACCTGACATATATTGGGATGAAAATATCATCGACGGCATGACCACCGAACAACGCGCTGTCATGTTTGGTCCTTGTTCTGCCCCTCCCACCAAAGATATGAATCTCACAGTTGAAGAAGATGGCACCGTAAGTTTGACAAACAGACAAGAACAACAATCGGCAGACTAATTGATTTTCTGTTTCGCTGTACCAATGGCATGACCGAAACCCAACGCGCCGTCATGTTCGGCCCCTACTCCAACCACGGCAGCGAAGTCCCCCACCTAACCGTCGATACAAACGGAACCACCCAAATACAAGACCACACCTAATCCCCTCCCCATACCATAAAAAACAGCCCTGAAGGTTTTCCTTCAAGGCTGTTTTCCTGTGATGTGGAACAATGTGTTTTAGATGTAGACTTTGAGGGCGGAAGGGTGCGGTTCCGTGTTCTTCCTCGTTTTATTCCGTGATCAGAATTGCAACACCATCCAAACCGGAACATGATCCGATGCAAAATCGCCACGCAGCGTGTATTCCAATTTATTCCCCTCAAAACGAACGCGAGACCGCTTGCCCACCACCGCTGATGCACCCGTAAAAATACCCCGATCCATCACACGGTCTTTCAAGTTTTGTGACACCAAGATCTGATCAAATAAATTGGCTTTCACTTTTACATCTTTCATAAAATCATGTTCTTGCCCACGCCATTTATTGTTCTCTTCCCGAGCACTTTTTACCACCGGATCGAACGTGGATTCTTTTAAACCATCATATAAATAATTGTACCCATAAGAACAATAATCCTTATCCAACAAAGACTCCGTTACGTTAAATAAATACGTGTCGGGCTTCTCATCTATGCCACCCTCAACATCCACAGAGCCGTATTCCAAAATATTCAGAGACCGATCATCGGGATTGTCATTAAAATCACCCATCAAAATAATACGATCTTGTTTCACACGACTAACCAAAAACTGCATCATCATTCTGGATGCCAGCACCCGTCGTTCTTCTGTCTCTACACGTCCACCCGATCGTGACTTGGCATGGTGAATCAATACCGTAAACAACTGCCCATAACCTTCTACCTGCGCCTCAAGCAAATCGCGTTTACCTGGAAAGGTTTGCTCATTCACTTCTTCAGGGAACACCATCTTGAGCGTCACAATCTCAAAGGGACGGCGCACAGCAATAGCAAGCTCTTGCAACTCCTCTTTATCATCCAAAATGCCAATCTCATAATCATCTGGCAAAATGTTCTCCAATGCAGCACGCGATTGAATCTCTTGAAACCCAATGAAATCGGCGTCCAATTCCCGAATCACCTGTTGCAAACGATCCCGCCGTACATCAGAAATGCCATCATCCAGCCAAAAAATATTATAGGTCGCCACCTTAATGCGCGACGGCGGAGGACTGCATCCCACCAACAAAACCAAAAGACAAAACAAACCCCGTCTCATACACACCTCCAACAAAGACTACAAAATAAAGTCACAGATCATTGCATCCTCAAAAACACTTGCCACTCAGAGCAACGGTCCCACCATCATCTTTTAATATATACTTCTTCTCAAAAAAAAGCGACGGTGTAAACCGTCGCCTTTCTCACTCACTCGTCTTACCGCTTCCCGTCTTTAATCATCTGCCGGAACATCATCTGTCAACAGGGACACCTCAGCAGAAGCCCCATCACCACTACCCATCTTCACAGACACCAATTTCGACACGCCCGGTTCTTCCATCGTCACCCCGTGCAAGATTTCACCGGCTTCCATCGTGCGCTTGTTGTGGGTAACAACGATAAATTGCGATTGTGACGAAAATTTCTTCACCACGCGCACGAAACGATCCACATTGGCATCATCCAAAGGTGCATCGACCTCATCCAAAATACAAAATGGACTGGGTTTCACCTGATAAATGGCAAACAACAAAGCAATTGCGGTCAATGCACGTTCACCACCGGATAACAAATTAATGCTTTGCAAACGCTTGCCGCCTGGCCTTGCCGAAATAATAATAGGGGCTTCTAAAGGATCTTCGTCAGGTGGCATTGTCAAATCTGCCTCACCACCATCAAAGAAATCTTGAAATGTATTGTGGAAATTTTCACGAATGCGACCAAACGTTTCCAAAAATCGCTGCCGAGCCGTACGGTCCACACGGGTAATGGTGCGCTTGAGCGTGTCTTCTGCTTCCATCAAGTCATCGCGTTGCGTACACAAAAATTCATAACGCGCTTTTTGCACATCATATTCTTCCAAAGCCGCCAAATTAACCGACCCCATGCGCCGCAAACGATCTTGTAATTCAATCACCTTTTTATCCGTCATATCGGCATTGAATTCAGGATCGTGATGAGGCCCCAACTCCGTTACATCCACATCATAATCGCGCTGAATGCGTTCAACAAGTGCATTGCTGCGTTCTTTCATACGGGTCAGTTCAAGCTCGAGTTTGTTAAATTTCTCACGATTCTGTGTGACCCGTCGATTCTTTTCACGCAATTCTTCTTCAACAGCCCGTGTCGCCATCATCAACTCATGGTGGTGTTGGGCTTGTTGATCGCGTTTTTGTTCTACCTGTGTCTGTTCTTGGTGCAAAGTTTTAAGTTCACCCGATGCGGTACCAATCGTCTCATCCAATACACCCTTGCGCTTGCCACTCTCTTCTCGTTCACCGGTCAACCGCTCTATTTCGCGACCAATCGACGTTTGCTCTTGCGCCAAACGCTGCGCGTCTTGACGCAGTCTTTCCACACGCTCACGCGCAGAAGCAATCTCCACCCGTCGTGCGGCAACCGTATCTTGATGCCCCCGGCGCTGTTGCTCTTGTTCACGCAACACGTCGTCGGCTTGTCGCACTTCATCTTCCAACGCTTCACGACGCTGATCATGTTCGGCAATGACCTTTTCACTTTCGGCAACCAAATTGCCCAACTCGGTTTCTCGTGTAGCCAATTGCGCAGTTTCTTTTTCAAGTTCCGTTACTGCTTGGACTTGGCGGCGCGCTTCATTTTCAGCATTTTGTCGGTCGCGTTGCAAACCTGCACATCGGTTTTGAAAATCGGCCAATGCTTTGTCATCGGTCTCAATCTGCACCACGTGTTCATTGTAAGCTTCCACCGTTTGTCGAATATCTTGTTCAAGGATGTCCAAACGCTGCCGACTATCTGCAATGCTTTTTTCCAATCTTTCAATCTGTTGTATCCGCCCAATCAAACCCGATTCCGAGTCGGCATCTGCCCCACCATACACGGTGCCATCGACGGCAAAAACCTCACCATTGAGCGTCACCACGTCTACATAAACGGACCGCATCGCTGGGCTCACGTCCAATGCCGTTTGAATATCGCACACCACCAATGTGCGTTGCAACAAAGCCCGTACAGATCCCGTCACATCCCGTGTGCCCAAAACCAAATCTGAAGCACGACCAATCACACCATCACCCGTAGGTACATCCCACGGTGTGCCAGAACCTTGCGCAACACGCTCAAGCGGCAAAAAAGCCGCAGACCCATGTTTGCCTTCACGCAAATAATCCATAGCATCGCGCGCCACATCTGTACCGTCGACCACCAAACATTCCAAAGCCTGTCCCAAAGCACCCTCAATGGCGGCCACATGGTCTGCATGAACATCAATCAAATCGGCAACCACACCTTTGATACGACCCGCAAAAGGGGAGTCTACCGCCAATGCACGCACACCCTTAGAATAACCTTCAAAACCTTCACGCAGTTTTTGGAGCAATGCAATTTGTGCTTCGTCTGACCCAATATGCGCACGCAACTGGTTGCGATCTTCAACCTGCTCATCGCGCAACGTTTGCAAACGTGTGCGCTCATCAATGCGATTTTGGCGTTGTGCCGATCGTTCCGTTATCTCACGCTCTAGGGTCGCAATCTGATCTTGTGCACGCTTGGCCACGCCATCGGCTTCCAACTGCCGAGCCGTCACCCGTTCTACATCTTCATGCAGCCGAGCTTGGCGACTCAAAACACCTTCGCGATCGGCATGTAGACGTTCCAATTGGCGCCCGCGCTCGCTGCTGTCACGCAAGAGCCCCATCAACTGAGATTTTTGCTCGTCTACCCGCGCACGGCGTGCATCCAAATCGTCTGTCAAAGACGCCAAAACGGAGGTTTCTTCTTCCAAAGCCTGTTCATTGACCTTGAGTTTTTCCACCGCCTCGCGCCCACCTTGTTCGGCTGTTTCTTGGCCTTGGCGTGCATCATTTAACCGCACACCCAGCTCTTCTTGCTGGCGGTCGGCACGATCAATAAAGGCATCCAAGCTGCGCAATTCTTCACGCGCGATCAAAATTTCGCGATCTTTACGATGTACCAAATCTACTTGGCGCGAAACCTCAGCATTGGCGTCTGCCAAAGCCTGATCCTGATCGGCCAGTTCGGCACGCGCTTCTTCCAAACGCGCTTCGAGCTTGGCCATATCGGTTTCAGCCACCATGACATCTTCTTTCAAAAATGACACTTCATCAACCATCGGTTTGGCCAAATCTGCCATAGAAAAATACCGATAGCGCGCCAGCAAAATCTCAAGTGCGTGCAGCTCATCTGAAACCGTTTTGTACAATCGCGCTTTGCGTTCTTGACGCTGAAGCGATGACACATGGCGTTCTACTTCGCCAATAATATCGTCAATGCGCTGCAAATCTTGTTGTACGGCCAGCAAGCGACTCCAAGCTGACCTGCGACGAATTTTGTAACGTGTGACCCCAGCGGCTTCTTCAAAAATATGTCGGCGTTCGTCTGCATTGTCACTGATGATTTCATCTACCATACCCTGTGAAATCACATACGACGATTGCGCACCCAGGCCCGTATCCATCAATAAATTTTGTATGTCTTTGAGCCGACAAGGGATCTTGTTAAGCAAATAATCACTTTCACCCGACCGAAACAACCGCCGAGTAACCGTCACTTCGGCAAAATCGGTGGGCAATAACTTCAGCGAATTGTCTAACGTAATAGACACTTCAGCCATACCCAACGGTTTGCGGGTGCGCGTACCTGAAAAAATCACATCACCCATGCTACCACTGCGCAAAGAACGAGGGCGCTGTTCACCCAACGCCCAGCGCAAGGCATCAACAACATTAGATTTTCCACATCCGTTGGGGCCAACAACACATGTAACGCCCGTTTGAAACGGCATATCAAGCTTCTGGGCAAACGACTTAAAACCCAGGGCTTGGAGACGAGTTAAATGCAACGCGTATCCTCCTGAACACTTCTAGAATTTTTAAAAATCGAGTAGGAAACGATAAAGAGGAGAGGGAGTCCATATTTCTTATTGTCGTAACAATTTGGGGAAATTGTGCAACAACATTTTGCAGGAAAATGGCGTTTTAGAACATGCTTAATATATAAAAAAATGCAATCAACGCGCGTGAATATACCGCTCAACCCGTTCTAAAAGCAGAGAAACTTGAAACGGTTTGGCAATATAATCATTGGCACCAGATTCAATCGCTTCGGTCACCATACGCACATCGGTAACAGATGTTAACATCACAATGGGTGTGGTGCGTAAATCGCTATTGCTTCGAATAACACGCAAAGCTTCAATACCATCCATAACAGGCATCAACACATCCAACAAAATCAGATCGGGTTTTTCGCGTTCTGCCAAGGCCACAGCCTCTTGCCCGTTAAATGCAATCACCACATCATAACCCATCCGCTTGAGCATGTTGCTAATGGCAATGCGTGTGGCCGCCGAATCTTCTGCCACCAAAATCTTATTCTTGTTACGTTTTGATGTCGGCTGGCGAATGGCATTGCGAGACGCATCGCTGTCGGGAAGTTCATCTGCGTCAGCATCAATGCCTTTATCTTTATCTGCAATAGGATGAAACAACGTCTTGACACGCTCAATCTCAGATGGCAACACATCCAAAACCTCGTCTACTTTTTTTGTATCCAGACCAAGCAAACCCGTCGCACGGCTATAAAGCACCTCTAATGCATCTGTATTTTCTGGTTCAAATAATGCCGCTGTCATCAAATTAGAAATCGCCAAAACACTGGTCTCGGTTTCCAAATTGTGATTGCGTACTTCTGTTGGCAGCTTTTTGCCAAACTCCGAAAAGTGATGGTGTTTAATCGGAATACGCAGGCTGGCGGGCAAATTCCAATGTGCTGTCAAGCGACCACCCATTTCGGCATGGTCCGTTTGAAGCACCTCGCGTTCAGCAACAGCAACATGGATGCCGCGCTCCTTGGCAATGGCAAGCGAATACCCATATACCAACGGCGTATAACGCACCAACAAACACGTACCAATGTCTTGCAACAAGGCCGTGGTAATTTTCACCGCAGATACGGCATGCCCCACACAGCGTTCCCAAAAGGTTTGGAAGCTAAAACCGATGGTTTCATCTTGTGGCAAAGCACCCATCACAGACAGCCCCAATGCCAAATTGCCCACTTCGCGAAACCCCATCAAACTCACGGCTTCAGACACACTGGTAATGCCACGCGAAAAACCATAAAATGGCGAATTGATCACTTGCAAAATTTTGGCTGACAATGCCAAATCTTTCTCAATCAGTTCGGCCACTTCTTTTACTGACGCGCCAGTATCAGACGTCACATGCATCACCTTTGTTGCCACAGTGGGCAACGTGGGCAAATCATCGGCCGTTTCAATAATACTTAGGATATCATTGTTTTGCATCGATACCCACATCCCTTTTAAAAGTAAATAGCAGTAATTTTGCACGACAAAATTACACAAGCATGCCCATATCGTCAACCCGTAATTGAGGCCGGCGGATCACCCAAAAATTCTGTTATCATATGCGCAAACTTCTGAGGATTTATAGGTTTTTCAAGTGTGCCTGTTGCACCGGCTTCCATCACCTGTTTAAAAATCACATCTCTATTCTCTAATGCCATACCCGACACAACAACAATCTTCACATGTTGATCAAATTTTCTCACATTCTTAATCACACCCAAACCACCATCAGGTGGCATAAACAAATCTGTCACAATCAAATCAATTTCCCGTCTCTGAAATATCTCAACTCCTTCCCGACCATTTTCTGCTTCAATAACCTCATGCCCCATCATCTCCAACAGTTCGCACACCACTGAGCGGGCCAAATCATCGTCATCTATTGCAAGAATACGTGCCATAAGAGTTATAAAAACCTGGAACTGAGGCGAGAAATTAATATTTATCGGATCACAAACTGTCTATTTCGACATTTCTCACCGCATCAGACCAATCGCGCCACATATCGTCAACAGGGGGTTCCTCTTGAACATAAGGCAGATTGGATCTGCTGAAATCGTACAACACAGCCTTGCGAATTTGTCGCGAATGATTGGGGGATGCCGTGTGCCCTATGCGATGATGCCAAAAAACGATATCACCGGGGCCACCATGACAGTCGGCAAACTCGCCATGTTCACTGAACCAATCGCGATCATTTTGATAGGCACCCGTGGGTTCATAACTGTGCCGGGAGTAAAAATCGTTAAAAAATGTGCGATGGCTTTTTGGCCAAACCGTAAAACCACCACCACCGGGAGGAACAAAATCGATATAACTTACCACGCCCAAATAAAAGGGATGTGCATCTACATGACAACCCGGTGGCCGGTCGGCTCTTTCCCGATCGCCATAGGGCAATGTACTATAAATACCGCGAATACCTTGGGGTTCTCGCAACTCAGGCCCCAAAAACTGCTCAACCATCGCCCGCACCGACGGATTGCGTGGCAACATATCGATCATAAATTCGTCACGGCCTGTTTCCCGAAACTGCCACCGGAAATTGCGCCTATGATTAACCCGATCGTCATTTTCTTCTTCGGGTTTAATGGGCCCTACCCACGTATCGGGATCATCGGGGTCAAAAGAGGGCGGTTTGCCATCCCAAAGCCGTGCACGCGCACGGGCCATCAAATCGGGATCTAACACCTCGCGCTTAATGAGATACCCATTGGTTTTAAAAAAATGAATATCAGCTTCTGTCAAAGTCACCATAAGACTAACTCCCCAAAGTTGTACTTTAAATCAGGACATGAGAAGATAATGTTCTTTGCGCATAAATACAAGTCATGATCGCCCCTGTATTCTCATTGACAACCCTCAGAGGCAAGTCTAACTTAGAGATCATCTAAAAACAAGCGTACAGCCTTCATCCGTTGGCAATCAGGTCTTCAGACTTTTGCGGACCACCGATCCCTTAAATGTATCGAAAAATTATTTTTATATACCCCCTAACTGCCTGTAGGAGTTAACTATGATGGATCTGAATCAAGAAAAAATTGTTCGCATTGAAAAAATAACCATGCGATTCAAACGACCGCGCAACATTGGTTGTAATGCCCGCATCGGCAACCACGGAGATTCGGTCTCAGATCCCGTTATTCGCATCCATACATCCAGTGGCGCAGTAGGCGTGGGATGGTCTCGCCTCTCGCAAGAACAAGCCAAAAGTCTTGTGGGAAAAACCGTTGGCGACTTATTCACCCTGCCCAATGGGTCAAATGAACAAGGCAACATCATTGACCTGCCACTGTGGGATTTGGTCGCCAAGCTCAACAATCAGCCGTTATATCAACTCCTAGGCGCACGCGGTTCACGCCATGTCGAACTCTACGATGGCTCAATTTATATTGATGACATCGATGCAACAGATGAAGAGGCGGTGGCCATTTTTCATGCCGAAGTCAAAACAGGTCACGATTTTGGCCTCAATAACTTTAAAATCAAAATGGGGCGCGGGGCCCGTTGGATGCCCATCCAAGAAGGCACAGACCGCGATGTACTCGTCATTCACACTGTTCGAGAAGCCGCCGGCCCCGATGCCAAAATTCTCATCGACGCCAACAACGGCACCACCCTCAACATTGCCAAAAACATTCTCGAACGCTGCGAAGATGTGGGCATCTATTGGTTTGAAGAAGCCTTTCCTGAAGACCGCCCATTTAACGAAGCTTTCAAAGCTTTTATCGACGAAAAAGGATATGATACCCTGGTGGCAGATGGTGAATCAGGCCCTCCACCTCCCAATTTCTTCGACATGGTCGAACAAGGATGGATCAACATCGTACAACAAGATTTCCATTTTAGGGGCCTCACTTGGTGGCGTGAAACCGCAAACATGATTGAACCCTGGGGCGCATTGTGTGGTCCCCATACCTGGGGCAGCGTTCTCGAACGGTATGCACATGCCCATTTTGCCGCATCCGTCCCACACTATTCCCTTTTAGAAGCCGCGCCCGTTGACATGCCCGGTATTGTTCTCGATGGTTGGGACTCCCAAGACGGTTGTCTTATAGTGCCCAACACACCCGGCACGGGCTTTGATCTTGAACCAGAAATGATTGAAGAAGGCGTCAAAGCAGAAAATGGATTTCGCGTAACAATCTAAAACCACATATCGTGCGTAATTTTTAAACCATTGTTATAAAACATGATACAAGATATTTTAGCAACAACCCAACCCTTTCCAAATACCGAATGGGAAATTCAATCGCCCGACAGCCTTGGTTTTGATAATGACCTCATCGCCCGCATCATAGACACCCTGAAAGAGTAACGCGTATGACCTGGACACACATCAAAAACGCACACATCTTCGCACCAGACGATCTTGGCATTGCAAACGTGCTCATCTGGAATGGACAAATCGTCTCTGTCGGTTCAGATATAGAGCCACCCTTAGGCACTGAAGTTCAAACCATCCATGCCGACGACTGTCCTCTCTTACCAGGGCTTATAGACCCACATGCGCATATCATGGGTGCCAGCGGTGTTGGCGGCCTCACCAACCGCACGCCCGATCAACCCATCTCACACCTCACTTTGGCTGGCATCACAACCGTCGTTTCACCCCTGGGTACAGACAGTCTCAGTCGCACACTCCCCAACCTTCTCCTGCGTGCCGAAGCCGCAACCGCAGAAGGTGTCAGTGCCTATGCCTACACCGGAGGCTGGGCGACGCCTGTTCCCACGCTCACAGGAGACGCCCTATCCGATGTCACATTCTTATCCCGAGTACTGGGCATTAAAGTTGCCATCGCCGAAGCCATGGCCCCCCCCATGTCTGTTGAACAATTAGCCCACTATGCGCACGCAGCTGTCATAGGTGGGCGCCTGGTAAACAAACACGCCGTTTTG
>Ga0209402_10003945_pt1 | contig 13894 bp, 7 predicted proteins | sample ArcticOcean_MG_C_3_FD_187437 | JGI IMG/M metagenome (GOLD analysis project Ga0209402, IMG submission 187437) | Marine microbial communities from western Arctic Ocean - ArcticOcean_MG_CB8_126 (SPAdes) (version 2) | ecosystem: Environmental > Aquatic > Marine > Oceanic | place: Arctic Ocean... | reverse complement strand
TGCCCGTTGGTGTTGTAGTAGGTCCAGCTATCTTTTAACGCACAGGGATTGTTGTAATCACCATACATTGTACCATAGTAATCGCCCTCAGCGAAGCCAGTTACCTGTTCCCAGCTAGCACCGTTATCAATGGAAGCTTCAAGATAGGCTCCTTCGTACAAATAGTAAAAGCCATATGTGTGAGAGAAGGTCAAGTTACCACCCTCTGCATTTCTCATATCAATAGTGGGCATTTGCAACCAGGAATCATATACCACAAGACCTAGTGTCTTGGCCCAGTCACCATCCGTGACATGGTGCAGTTTAATTCCGTCGTAATTTTGACCGACCCGATAAATATAGTTGTCATCAACAGCAATTCCATAGGTATAATCTATAGATGCAATATCGCTAGAAGGAATGGCAATATCACAGTCGTTAGGTGAACCAATAGGACATTTGCTAATACCTCCATAAGAAGGATTATAGCTACCAAAATAGATGTCGCCACCATCACTGGCCACGTCCTTGATATACAGGTGATGATAATTATCATCGTCGCCATAATTACCGAGCGCTACTGAGTAGTAGGTGTTTTGGACCGTACCGCTGGCGGAATATTCGACCACACGTCCGCGCTGATTATCATTGTGAGACGTACTCTCATAGGAGACAAAAACATGAGTCTCACCATTAACTACAGCAGTGTCAAGGCCATAGGGTTTGCATAGGCTACAATCATCTGTAATTCGGGAGCTCCAGCGATCGATGAAATCCCCATTGGCCGAATCCCAGCGGCTGACATATTTGTAGTTGTTATTATCATATCCGGCAGAGACCAGTATTTCGTTATTCACACTGTCGTAGGCTACTCCTTTTGCACCGTAAAGCGTTTGGTTATCTGAATGTTGTTTGTACCATGCGAAGGAATAGCTGTCAGTTGTGGAATCATAATCTAGTTTGTAGAGTCTTACATTTTCCAGTGAGCCATTAATGATATAGACGTTACCGTCATTGTCGGCAGTGACAGATTTTGAATTACCAATAGAGAATCGTTGTATTAATGTACCATTGGTCTCTCTAATTGAAATCGAAGAGCTTTCAGCAACATAAATCCTTCCGTTTGCAACATGGACGTCTTGGGGACTCGACAGTGAGTCCACCAGTCCGGGTGTCCCTCCACTTGACTTACGACCTGCAGACATCGCCTCTCCATCAAAGCTACTCCCATTCTGTCCTCGATTGTAGTAATCCTCGTCATTTCCAGTTCCCCAACCATCACGGGTTCCTGAGAAAATACCATGTGTCCACCCCTCAGGATCGCCGTTACTAAAGTCTTCATCAAGGGTAGTTTCGTCAACAAGAATGTAAATTTCCATACTCGTATTTACGCTAGATTGATTGTTAGTACCTACATTTTCAATTTCAGCCCAAAAATTGTTAGGCACATTCCCACTTGTTATTTCGGATATTCCCACAACAGATACGTCCAGATCATTTACGGGAGTAGGGGGGGCGTAAAATTCAATGGCAAAATTATCTGAGATTTCACTATCCGAATGGGTCAGCCCATATGCGTTTCCATCACCATCACCGGTCTGTATGCCTATCGAGGCACCTCCATTCCAGTCAGTCGCGGCAGTGTCTTTGTATTGAAATATAATGTTCCCTGTCGCTTCGTAAATCAACACTTCAAAGGTGAGTGTGTTACTACAAGAGCCACCATCGGAAGTAGGGCGTAATTGCTCGAATTGTAACACGAGGACTTGATTAGATGCCACTTCTTTCACTTCATAGTAGATTCCGCTATCGCCACCACAGATTTGCCAGTCATACCAGAAGGGGGAAATCAATGGTCTTGGAATAACCTCAGTTGGTATGGAGGAGGGATTCGAAGCAGATATAACTCCTGGATTTACTAATGAGAGCCAGCCGTTTTCTCCTCCAACCCAGAAGTGACTATAGTAATCCCCATAATAATGAAATGTAAAACCAAGATCATAGGGTCCCACTACGTTATCGTCAGGAAATTCATCATTGGTCCAAACAGAAGTTCCACTGTCCTTAATCTCAATCCAGTCATAGACAACTTCAATTTCATCACTGTCCTTGAACGTATAACCAAAACTGTCCGGACCTCCGCTTTCGGACATTGCCTCAGGCATCGAAAAAACCAGTGCAAAGCCGGCAAGTAGCAGGAAAGTAAGGAAACGCATCTCAGTACAAATAATACCTTATCTTATAACAATTTAGTTCAACGCATTGATAGTATCAATAGCCTTTCGAGTTTCTTTTACATCATGAACTCTTACCAAGTCTACTCTTGCAGTAGCTCCCATCATAGCTGCAGATAAACTACCGGCCAAACGATCACTATCTTCACCAGCCATCATCCCAATGAATGATTTTCGACTTGCTCCTAGCAATACCCCACCAGCCATTCCTTTGAATTTATCCAAATTACCTAAAATCTCTAAATTATGTTTTAAATTCTTACCAAAACCTATTCCTGGATCAACAATCATGTTAGAACGTTTGATTCCGGCCATTTCAGCAGCGTTTATTCGTTCGCCAAGCCAATTCTTAATGTCTTGCACCGTATCGCTGTATTGAGGGTTCTTTTGCATGTTTTCGGGAGTTCCTTGCATATGCATTATTATTACTGGTATCTGCAGTTCAGCAACCGTAGAAATCATATCTTCATTTCTTAAGCCACCAATATCATTTACAACACAAGCTCCAGCCTCTACAGCTTTCTTTGCAACTTCCGCTTTTTGAGTGTCTATCGATATTGGAATATCTGAAATACTTCTTACAAATTCGATTGCCGGAATTACTCTTTCCAATTCTTCTTCAATACTTACTGACTTTGAACCAGGCCTAGTTGATTCTCCACCAATATCGATTATCTCAGCACCTTCAGCAATCATTTCTTTTATTCTTTTTTGAGTACTCACGGAATCAAAATGCCAACCGCCATCGTAAAAACTATCTGGAGTAACATTCAGAATCCCCATTACATGGGAATTACCATCAAGTTTCAGTTTACCTAAAAAGAGGCTCATTCACGAATTACAAATTGTGATTGGCACATTGGACAACCAATCTGAATTGGCCTTTGTGTAGTTGTAATTGAAATCAAGCCATTACAGGTAGGGCAATTTAATTCTAAAGGGCCAGGAGTTATATCTTCAAACATATCCTCGACGTCACCATCTCCACCACCTCTCATTCGGTTAAGACCCATTACTCCACCAACTAATCCTATAATTGCAACAGTAGCAGCACCTATCAATGTTATTTGAGAGTATTCACCTTCTATTACATCTAAGGTATCACCGTATTCATCACCTTTAGTAACCTGTACATCTACTTGCCATTCATGAGTTCCACCTCTGTCATCAGTCACTGTTAGAATTGCAACGTATAGTCCCGGTTCATTGTAAGTTCTCTTAAAATTTGATTTATACTTATCTCCAAGAAGGTTGATTACGATTCCACTGCTATCTTTAATCAACCATTCATATTTTACTATTACTCCATCAGGGTCCATTGATTGACTGCCGTCATAAGTGATTTCATCACCAGTCTTGGCACTACTCAATAGATCTGTAAAAATGCCGTTTGTTGCCACAATTCCAGCTTTAGCCACTGCCACAGGCTTAATATTCTCAGCTCTGAAGACACTGATTGTGACTGGATTAGACCAAGAACTGGCTAGAGTAATGTCACTAATGTCGTTCTCCATTTCACGGGCCATCAGTTTCGCCGTGTAGGTCACTTCAATAGAAGTCTCGGGTAATGAGTAGTTGTAACCGTTAGTGGTCACCACACTGTCCTTGACCTCCAGTAATTGTAATCCATCTCTGGAGTACGACTGATAATCATGAGTATCAGGATTGTTATCATCTTCACCTTCGTACCAATTACGGGTTTCACGCACCAGTTTGAAGATACGAATAGCTCCAAAATCATCTCGTAGAACTTCTTCACCTCTATCGTACTGTAATTCCCCACCATCTGATCCTTCGAAGAAAGCGTCTCGGTAAAGCCGTACTATTTCCCCTTCTGCAACCCAATCAGAATAGACTCCATCACCGAAGTCGAAACGATATTCAAGAAGTTTGCAGGCACCATATTTGTATGATGGCACCCACCTTTCTTGTGATTCGGACCAAACAGTAGAGATACCAGCAATAATAATGTCGGGGTCATAGGACTCGCACACATCAAAAGTGACGGAATCGCCTTCCACGATATTTATCTGAGTATCACTGCTGTCATCTTCGTACCAATTCTTATCCTCCCAATCATCAGCAAAAACATCCAAAATGAACTCATTTCCCGTGGCTGAATTTCCAGCCCTCAACATAGCAATAGGCTGCGAATTAGTTTTTACAATAACATTGATAGTTATTTCATCAGATTCTTTCCGCCTTTCATCTCTTGACATAACAATGATTTCTTTTTCTCCAGCCGTGGAGTAACTAATATCTTGAGTAAATTTGCTTAACCAAGAAGTCCATCCATCATCGAAATAAAAGCGATATTGTAAATCTGCAAAATTCCCATTATCATCTTCATCTGATAGATTATCTGCTTCTCCATTAGTGGTTTCATTATCATACGAAGCTCCAGCATCAATACGGACATATTCATCAACCCAAAGGATTTCTTTATTTTTTGACAATACAGTAGTTGGTTTATCGTTAGGAATTTCTTCAATTTCTATAGTGGTATAATCTTTATTATTTCCAAAACGTGCTTCTTGCCTTGGTGAGTTTCCATCTTCAGCTGAACCATAAATTTCATGATATCCTGGAGATGTTGATTGACCATACCAAGTAACTTCAAAAGAGGCAGTTTCACCTTTTGAGAGTGTCTTACATCCGGAGCGTTGGTCAGGTTCAGTTGCATCACATTCAAATGTAGTAATATATTTCCCACCAGCATCCGGATCGCCATCATAAATCACTACACGCCATTTACTAATATCCGCATTTCCAAGGTTTGAAACACTTAGGTTAATTACAATGTTTTGATCTTCATCAGGAGTTTCAGGTAGATAACTAATATCGCTTCCATCAATAGCTAAATCAGGCGTTTCAGTATCTCCTACTGTGCTAAATAACCACAAGTAAGCATTACTTCCCACGACCATTTCCATAGCTCCTTCATTATCAACATTCCCAATTGCAATTCCACCATAATGTCCAGCTTTACCGGAAAGCGAACCTGTTTTAGCTTCAAAAGCCGTAGGGTCAATCCCGTCATAAATGAATAATTGGCCGCCTGAGTTTGCAAAGATTAATTCAGGTTCTCCGTCACTATCAAAATCGTCAGTAGCAACACCCCATACTGAATCAGTATCTAAAACTTTAGAAAATTCTTCAGCGTGAGTAGTTCCATCATAAATAAGTATTTTAGGTTTATCATCTCCTAATTTACCAGTTCCAACTATGATTTCTTCCTGCCCATCATCATTAACATCACCAACAGCAATTCCGTAAACATCGAATCGATTAGGGTGCATAATTGATCCATCTAATGCATAACTATCTCCACTTCGCTGATATACACGTACTTCTCCACCATCTCCACTGCCCGAATCGCGACTATCTCCACCAGTTCCGATGACGAGTTCATTAGTCCCATCGTCATCTGGATCGCCACTTGAAACACCTCCTACAATTTCTCCAAAATTTCCATAATTCCATTCTTGTGAATAGCTTGAACCACCATATCCCCAAACTTTCAGATCACCATGAAGTTCGGTAGTTCCTGCTGTTGCTGAGATGATTTTGATGTAACCTGTGCCAATTCCGATTTCAGGATACGTTGTTCCATCCAGCTCTGAAATTGTTAGACCAAACGCAGCATCAATATTATCGCTACGAAAGACCTGTTCAAAATCATCACCATCTTTATCGAAAATGTATAGATATCCTTCACCTCCAATACCATCTTCACCTTTAGGTTCATTAGGATTTCCAGTTACAATTGCAATTTCATTAACTCCATCATTGTCTAGATCATCTACGGCAATTCCCATTGGAACTTTATCTAATACAGGACTTACCCAATCAGCCTCATATGTTTCCCCATCAAAGGCATATACTTTACCCGAACCAGATCCTACTAAAATTTCTAAAGCATCATCATCATCAATATTAGCCATAGCAACTGCATAGTTGCTTCCTCCTTCAAGCGAATAAACAAGTTGATTTGCATTATTTTCGCCATCCGATTTCCAAGCTAATTCATGGTTAGATTGCGAGGTCAATTCCCAAGCCACAACCATTCCCGAATCACTCCCATGAACTATCCAAGGATTATCATGGCCATTCATTGAAATTGTGAGACCTGCACCTCCATCCATTATGTAACCACCATTCCATTCTTGATAAGTTGTTAAAGAAGATCCAACTAATCCCATAACTCTAATATTTCCACCACTGTCTGCTACGACTAATTCTTCATTAGCATCACCAAATAAGTTTGCATTAGCCAGTCCATAACCACTATTGATATCACTATCTTCTATTCGGTTATCTCGGTCACCGTCAACAAAGACAGTTAATTTACTTTGTTGAGGAACAATTAATTCATCAATATCATTACCATCTAAATCTGCAGATAATAGGCTATAACAAAGACTATCATGTGCATCATTTCCATCCATGTCGTATTTCCATTGTAATTCTTGAGTTTCACCATCAAAGATAGCAACCCATCCTTCCTTACTTCCAACAGCGACTTCCATTGCTTCATCTTCATCAAATTGACCGAAAGTAAGCCCCCATGTATTCTCAAGAGAACCACTCCCTATCGTAATTCCAACATCAAGATACCATTCAGCTTCATCATGTGTAATATCTCTTTGGACATAGATTTCAGGAGTATTAGCATCTACAACCCATAGAAAACCACGATCAGCACTCATTGCTAGCTCAACTTCATCATCGCCATCTAAATCACCCATGGCTAGACCATATGGCCAACCTTCCGATTGTTGTGTATGAGACCAAGAAATACCAGCTGACCAATTAGTTTCAGCCAATAAAGAAATACCGTCAATAATCTTAACTCTCCCTATATCACTATTCCAATTATAACCAATGGCAATTTCTAATTGAGGGTCATCATCCATTTGACCGATTTCCATTCCTTTAACGGCTCCACCCACATTAATACTTTGGAAGTCTTCATACCATCCACCAGCACTTGCGTTCCAATTTAAAACATGAACATATCCTTGCTTATTTCCGAATATTAATTCATCTTCTCCGTCTAGATCAATATCTGCACTTTTAATCGAATTTAGTGATCCAATACCAGTTCCCAAACCAGTATGCCACTTTTCATCCAAGTAATCAGTATCCACATCAGTTCGAGCCTCATTGGCAGCTTCAACGCTGACTGCAGGAATTATGGCTGATAGCAAAAATAGGATGGCCAAGGCCCCAGTCTTTAGTACTTCCATAATAATCATGGACAAAAGTAACTATATCAAAGTTTTGATTCTTTTTCTCTTTATTCTAGTTCATTCGTTTGACAATTCATTAATAATTGCCGTTTTAATCTCTTTTGAGTTCATTCCGGCAGTATCAATCCCCAATTTTTCAGCTGAAGACCTAATATTCTCTTTATCTGTAATTTTATTTTTTCCCAGTGGAGTTAGATTAGAATAACCTCTGAATTCTCGATAAGCTTTCCCGATTGCTCGGGCACTTTCTTTAATTTTCTCAGGTCCTAAGAAAGTGGATAAAAGAAATATAATCACTACTAATTCTAAAAGGCCAGGACTGTTCATGATTCAGTTAATGCTTGTTCCAAATAAGCTTTCAATTCATTTTGGTTATCTGCATTTATTCCAAAATATTCCATAAATGCTGGAGTTACACATAGTTCAAAGGATCTACCTTTTCTTTCACGTTGTACCATTCCTAATTCTAATAATTCACCAACATGCTCATAAACTTTGTCTCCCAATTTATATTTCAATTCGGTTTGGAGCATTGGCTGTTCATGTGCGATTAGGGCTAAAGTTCTCAAAAGATATGAAGGTATTTCTTGAGGGGCTAGTCTTCTCCCATATTGAACAGCTTCAGTCTTTAATTGTAATGCATATTTGTGTCCTAATTTTACAATTTCCAAAGCACTTTCACGTTTTTTATAAACTTCAAACAAAGTATCTAAAGCCGTAAGTGCATTTTTCCTTGAAAGGCCGGTTGCTTCGGCCGTTTCAGTTGCATCTAAAGCTCTTCCAGCCGAGAATAAAGCTGCTTCAACTGCGATTAATTCTTTCATCCTGCACTCTCCAGATTCTTAACATAAATATTATGACTTTCTAAGTCTTTCTGAATTATGTCAATTCTTCCTTCTCTTGCTAAGAATAAGGAACCTACAAATGTCCGAACTACACTTGCTTTTTCTGGCCTATCCAAAAGATCAGCCATAGGTATTGGTTTACCATTAAATTCATTAATTCGTTGCCACACTTGTTCTTTGTATTGGCTAGGATCATCATTATGTAATTTTTCACCTAGTCTCTGAGCTACTTCATTAAGGACAGATTGTCTTGCATTTCGTAATTGTCTTCTTCTTTCTAAGCGCTCCTTACGCTCCATCTCAATATTACGGGCATCTTCAAGTGCGCCAACTAATTCCATCAAAGTGACTCTTCTTTCTCCTTGAAACAAGAGACTTTCTTCTATAGGTGGTTCAGATGAATCATCTAATTGTTCGGAATAGGTTGGTTCCCATCCAAAATCAAAGTTTGTCCATTCAGGTTGAGGTTCAGGTATAGGTTCAGTAGCTTCAATTGCTCCTGTTGCTCTTAGTTTTAATACGTCCCAAGCCCAACCAAGAACCGAACCAGCTAAGGGTAGATCCAAATCATCACTTTTAACTGCATATTTTTGATATTCTAGAATCATATGCTTTAAATCTAGAGACCATGGATCAAGGCCATGATCTTTAACTAACATGAATAGAAGCGTCACACTTCTAGTAAATGGATCTTCAATAGTAGAGACTTCAGCAGTTGTATTTGCGCCAGATGCAATATCAATATATTGGTCAATTTTTTCAGAATCAATGCCAATCATAGCTTTGTGAAATAACAAGTGATTAACGACTAAACTCAAGCTCCGACCTCCGCTTCTACAGGCAATGAGGCTAGGAAAGTATCAACATCTCTTATTTGGTGTAATCTTGAGGCACCATCATCTCCCATAAAGACTCCAATTACATTATCTGATTCTCTTAAAGCAGCATGATGTAAACTAACAACTAGGAATTGAGCAACACTTGACTGTAATGCAATAGCTCGACCTATATGTTCAGTATTCACACCATCTAAATTTTGGTCAGGTTCATCTAGCAGATAGAATGGGCTAGGGTCATATCCTTGAATCGCAAATATGAAGGCCATCGAAACAAGTGATTTCTCTCCTCCAGATAGTGCTTCTACGGGATAAGTTTTCTTACGAGGCATTCGAGCCTTTATTGTCACTCCACCTTCGAAAGGTGACTTTTTATTTTCTAAAACAAGTCCAGCTTCTCCACCTCCGGTTATTTCCTTAAATGAAGTTTTGAAACTTTCGCTGATATTATTGTAAACACCCATGAATTTTGCTTCTTTTTTCTCTGAAATTTTAGTTTCAAGAGTATCTAGACGTCTTACTTCTTCATTCAATTGTTTTTTGTGCTTCTTAATTTCACCAAATCGTTCAAATTCTTGTCTATAATGTTCTAATGATAACATATTTACATTTCCAAGGCGATTTCGATTTCGATCAAGATTCTCTTTAGAGATATCTAATTTTTCTCTACCAGGCACTGTTTGTGGAGTTTTAGTTCCTTTTGGAATGCGGCTTTTTGCTTCAATTAGTTTTGGTTCTCTAATCGAAATTTCGATTTTTAAGTCATCCATTGCATGTCTTCTATTTCGGCGCAATTCTTGTTTAGTGGAAAAATCAGTTTTTAGGTTAGTTAGTAAATCATGTAATTCATCACGTTCATCTCTTAGTCCTTTTAATTCTTTGAATTTTTCTTCTTCTTCTTGGCGGAGAGATTTCAATAGTTTCTCAAATTCCTTTCCTTTTCTGGTTTCTAGTTTATGGGTTTCTTGCAATTCTTTCTGCTCATTATTATTAATCTCCAATTCTCCTTTTAATCTACCAACTTCAGACTTCATCGAATCGACTTTTGCAGTTAGTGAAGCTAGTTTGGCCTGACCAACAGATAATTCTTCTCTTGCACCATCGAGATTATTTTGTAATTCTGAAATAACTTTAGAAGTTTTTCCACCAGCTACAGCTTGTAAATTCTTGGTGGCTTTACTAATTTTAGTAGAAACTTCTTGAATATCCTTTTCTAAACCTTCTAGCAAACCAGTTCGTTCTATAATTTCACCTTGCAAGGCTTCAACTAGGCCTTCACGAATTTTAACGGCATCATCAGCCTCCTGGAGACGTTTTTTGATCTCTCCAGTTCTCCCATCATAATCAGTAACTCTAGTTTGAAATGCAGCTTTTTCGCTCTCTAATTCCTGTCTTGTAGTTGCTAACTGGGCAGCTTCTCTAATTATTTCATTCAATTCAGATGAAATCTGTAGTTTTTCAGCTTCTAAATTTCGAATATCGTTAGCTAATTCATCAATATCGTTACGTTCTGAGGTTCCAAAATGAATTCCAGTCCTAGGTGCTGCACCACCTACTAGCGCACCTCCACTTTCAAGCACTTCACCTTGAAGAGTGACCATCCTGCCTTTACCAAGATATTTTCTCGCTCGATTCAAAGAATCCATTATGACTGTGTCTCCAAAAACATTACCAAAAACATTACTATAGCGTGAATCAAATTTAACTAAATCTTGAGCAAAACCAAGAGCTCCTTCATTTTTTGAAATCAAAAGAGCATGTGCACTTGGTTTGTATGAATGAACTTTATTGAGTGGTAAAAAGCGAACTCTTCCAATGTTATTCCGCTTGAGATAATCAATTGCAGCGGCAGCAGCAGAATCATCTTCCGTCACAATAGATTGTAGCCTACCGCCGGCAGCAACCTCTAAAGCTGTAGCGTATTTTTCATCTACTCTTCCTAATTCAGCAATAGTTCCAATAATTCCCCTTAATTCTTTTTTATCTCTACATTCTAAAAGAGCTTGAACACCTCTAGCATAACCTCCAAATTCTTCTCTAGCACGCAGTGCAGCTTCTTGAGATGCTAATTTCATAGAAAAGCTTCTGAGTTTAGAATCTATACTTCCTAATTTATTTTGATGCGTCTCTATAGTTCCAAGGTTTCTATTATGTTTGGTTTTTACTTTGTCTAAATTTTGAGTTGTAGATTTTCTTCCAACTTCTAAATCTTTCAATTGGTAATCAGCTTCTTTTACATCAGTTTCAATAGATTCTAACCATTTTTTAGATCTTATCACTTGTTCTTTTGCACTAGCTAGTTGAATTTCGATTTGTTCTTTTTCACCGTCGAGGCGGTGTCGTTGCATTTCCAATTCGCCAGCATTTTTCCGTAAGACTTCTAGTTCATCCCGCTGCGTGCTTACAGCTTCAGAATTATTTGCTGCTGCACCTTCCAATTTACTCAATTTTGAAACTTTAGCAGTTATTTTATCTTCCATTTTAGAAACATCTTTAGATATGGTTGTCAAATCTAGGTTCAAGTTTTTCAATTCTTTTGAAGCTATCTTATGATCATCATCTAATATCTTCCGACTAATTTCCAATTCGTGGAGTCTATTTGCAGCCCCATCTACATTTCTCTCAGACAAAGCATGAGCTACACGAGTTTTATCCAATTCTTCTTGTAATTCACGAGCCTTATCACCTCCCGAAACGGCAATATTTTTTTCAACTTTTTCAAATTGGTTTTGTTTACTTTCAATATCTTCTTTTCTATTATGCTGCTCTTTTTCCAATTCAGATAATTCTTTAGTATATCTTTCAACTACTTCTCTTCTTGATTCAATTTCAGCTTCGAAATCAAATACATTACGAAATTTAAGTAATAATTCGGTTTCTTTTATTTCATCAAGTATTACTTCTAACTTTTCAGCATCTTCCTTTTCTCTTTCTAACTGGTTAAGTGTTCTTTTAGCTTCTTTAGCTCTATCATTCAATAGCGTTAAATCAGCTTCAACTGAATTACGAGCACTTCTTGTACTTCTTAGTCTATTATCATAAGCTGTAATTCCAGCTACGTCTTCGATTTTCCGTCTTCTTTCAGTACCTGACATAAGAGATGTTTGAATCACATCTCCTTGTTGGATTATGTTGTATCCAGTTGCATAAAGCCCAGCTCTTGAAAATAAAGCTTCAAATTCTCTAGCCGAAGATTTGATGCCATCTAGTTGATAGTAAGTCGTAGTGTCTTCACCCCTTAGACGTATTCCTTTTGTAAAAGTGACTTGATCTTTTTCTACGGCTAAGAATCGATCACTATTATCAAAAACCATCGAAACTTTACACGCTTTTGGTCCAGTCTTCTTTTTGGTTCCTTCTTGAAAACCATAAATTAATTGTTTGAGTCTTCTAGCTCTAAGTAATTTGGTTGATCTAGTTCCGAGAATGAAAAGAATAGCGTCAGTTATGTTTGATTTACCTGAACCATTGGGTCCAGTTATACATGTAAATCCAGGCCCGAGAGGGAGGGTAACGTGGCCTTTGAAAGATTTAAAATTCTCGAACTCAAGTTCGAGAAGCCTCACTCAGAAGGCCTCCAACTGAGCTTGTTGAGGTGAAAGCCGCATAGAATCTCTACCGCCTTCAACACTCGTTCGGTGCTGATTTCGGTAAGCTTGCCAAAATATTTTGATGAGCTTGGTTCTATCTCCACGATCACCTGCTACTAAACCGGATAAATAAATAGAACGGTCTTCTTTTTGCCATCTAGTAGTTGATAATCCCGATCGTACTAACATACCATCCAATATTAATCTTCCAACTAAACCATTGCCTGATTCAAAGGGTCGAACTTGTTGAAATCTATGGTGAAATAATATAGCCCTTTCAAAAGGATGTAAAGGTGAAGGGTCATGCCACCATTGTAATAATCCTTCTAATTCATCTTCAATTAAAACTGCAGGCGGAGGCATAAATGCTGAGCCAGGTAAACTTGCAGAACTTTCTCTCAAGACTCCTCCTCTTCCAGTTCCTTCAAGTAAATCTTGATGTAATTTTAAAATATTTCTTTTATCAATTCTTGCCACTCTTTCTGGTACTTCGTCATTTAATCGCCTCAAAGCTAATACTTCTAGAACTTTTGACAAGGGAACGCCAGTAGGTGCTCGATCATGCTCAAAAATAGCTTCGATATTATCAATTGATAATGGGGCTGATGAAAGTGACATATTTCCATTGATAGTAGAGATAAGATTACGCATATTCTCGGTGGTTCTCTGTTCAATGGTTTCGATTCTGTGCAGAGCTCGATTTAGAAATTTCATTCGCTCTAGGCCCAGCAATGCTTCTTTGTCAAGATAAGGGGTTCTGTAAGTTTCAGAAGACATAATTGCCATTCTTTCAATTGCAGCCAATTCTAAATCAATAGTATATTTTTGTTTTAAGTGTTCTAGTTCAGACTCGTTAGGTTCATCTGAACCTAGGTACTGTTGTACCTTTTCTACGCGTCCATCATATTTGAAAGATTTAACGAGGTAGTAGTAATTCTGCCCTCGTGTAGTCTTCTTTGTTAGATACACCATACAGACTATAGCTATTGGTTCCACCTTTTAAAGTTTATTGGCGATAGTGCCTCTCACAAAAATCAAAGTTGTCCTACCATAAATAAGAAAATAAAAATGGTGGAACACAATTAATTTGTGCACTTCGATAAAATTATTTAATAGACGATGTAATTGGTTATAGGTGGTTGTAGTACTGTTCGTTTG
>Ga0209402_10003936_pt1 | contig 13909 bp, 10 predicted proteins | sample ArcticOcean_MG_C_3_FD_187437 | JGI IMG/M metagenome (GOLD analysis project Ga0209402, IMG submission 187437) | Marine microbial communities from western Arctic Ocean - ArcticOcean_MG_CB8_126 (SPAdes) (version 2) | ecosystem: Environmental > Aquatic > Marine > Oceanic | place: Arctic Ocean... | reverse complement strand
AAACTGCTCACCTTTCGGTGACACATTGGCCACGTTATAAATCTCGATCGCGCTTTTGGTCTTGTCAGCTTCCGGGAAGGCTTCCAGTTGCCCAAACTGCTTCGAAAAAGCGACCTGCGCCGCATCGGATAGTGACTGATCCCGGAAAACCAACAGATGATGATCGATAAAGGCCTGCCCGATCACGGCCAGTGTCCCAACATCCAGCGGCTCCGACACATCCAGGCCGACAACCTCCGCTCCGAGCACATTAGAAACCGGTTGAACGACATAATCGTTTGATCGCACAACTTCAGTTGAACTCACGTTGCCATCCTTCAGATTGAAAAATTTCGTCGACGATCATTTCATTATGGCATCAGTATGCCGATCAAGAAAACCGATTTACTACTGATGAAAAGGAGATATTCGAGCACTTTCTCTCACGAGCACTCACAGCCCTGCCTGATCGAGTGCCTTTTGCAATGCTTTCACCTCGTCGATATCTAGTTCCCCCAGGGGCGGTCGTACTCGATCGGACTCTAAAACCCCGATCAGTTTGAGACAGGTCTTGAGTCGTGCAGTCGCGTGACTGGCGGGGTCACGACCATAAATCGCTCGGGCTAGCGGATAAACGATGTCGTGCGCAGCTTGTGCCGCCTTAAGCTCTTTGCGCTGAACTGCTTCATAGAGAGCCACCACGACCTCTGGGATCAACGCAGCCAAACTCACAATACTGCCTTCGGTTCCAAGCACGAAACTTGTCAGCAGGTGTTCATCGCCAGATGCCATAACGGCAACCTGCGGTGCCGACTGTTGAACCAGGCGACGATTCGCCTCATATCGAGCCACCTCCCAACTGCCTTCCTTAATGCCCACCACCTGTGGCAGTTCAACCAGCGCCAGGATAACCGCCTCGGAATAAGCCATTCCACCAGTCCCAACGGGTGCTTGGTAGAGAAAAACGGGCAGCTTGGTCGCTTCTAGTATTAACTGATGATGGGCAAGGATCGTCTCCGGTGCCACCGAAAGTGCCCATGAATTTGGCGGAAAGACCATTAATGCATCGGCGCCTCTCGCGGCGGCATCTTTCGCCTGTAACGCAGCCTCGAGACTGGACTCATGGTTAATCCCCACAATCAGGGCTTGCTCAGAATTAACCGTTCGCCGCACTACCTCCAACACCTTATTCTGCTCTTGTCGATCAAGGGAGAAATTCTCACCTGCGTGACCATTGAGCAGTAAACCTCTAATGCCCCTAACTTCAGACACCGCGCGGCAATGCGCTGCTAGTGCCACTTCGTCAGGAGAGAAATCGTCCCGCAACGGGCAAACAGTAGCAGCATAAACTCCGCGAAAAATACGCTGTTCAGTTGACGTCATTTTTTAAATAGCTCTCATTATCGACTAAACGGCTTGGATCAAACAACGGGAGTTCAGGCTCATGACCGAGGATATATTGAGCCAGTAACTTTGCCATGAATGGGCCGCTGGTGTATCCCGAATGAATGCTACCGATCAAAAACGCATTGTTAATGCCAGGCACCTCACCGATAACCGGCATGGCATCAGCCGTTTCCGCTTCGAATCCACACCATGCCCGAACCAAACGGGTATGCACCAGATGGGGGATCGCATGCACCGCCAGACGAACATTGCCAATCAGATTTTCCGGTATTACCTGGGTTGACCCAGTTGTGCGACTTCCTTTGCCCTGCCATCCACCGCCGATGACCACAGTCCCATTATCAAACTGCTTCAACGACAGTAGACCCGACGCAATACCGATCACCGTTCGCATCACCGGTTCGATTCGTTCGGTCACAGCAAGTTGGTTAACCAGGGTCTTGATCGGAATCCGGACAGCCAACCAGTTCAACATCTCTTCTAACCACACCCCCCCTGCGAGCACCAAACGCCGAGCCCGAACCACTTCGCCTCGCCCGATGACCGCATAGCCACGATCCTCAGGCTCGACTCGCTCCACCCGACAGGCACCATGGATGTCTACCCGTGCTGTCTTCAGCGCCTGATGCAGCGCGAAGCCGGTCTGATTAGCCTTGGCAAAACCATCCATCGGGCAATAGGATGCCGCTATCACCTCTGTTGACAACCCCGGCTCAATCGAACGGGCTTTTGATGCCGTCAAAAGTTCGATTTGCGCGCCACGCGCCCGTCGCGCCGCCGCCCGGTGTTCCAAAGTAGCGACCTCTTCCTCAGTAAACGCCAACGACAAACCCGGCGCCGCTACCACACCCGGGTTAAAACCTAGCCACTCTTGACTGTTCGTCCACATCTCCCACCCCTTGATTGCATAGGGAATCAAATCAGCCCGAGTCATCTGCATGGTCAATGTTCCGGCATTGACTCCCGATGCCTCACTGCATACACCACTTCGATCGAGAAGAACGCAGCGCATACCGCTGCGGGCAAGAAACAATGCGGTGCTGGCCCCCATAAGACCCGCACCAATCACAGCCGTATCGTATTCAATCTGGCCCATCGGTGCTTACCAACCTAAGGGTCAGGGCGCAACAGCATCACAACGGTGCGGCCTTCGGAATCGCGATGTCGTGGTAAGTAAATGCGCCGACGAAATCGTCCATTGGCAAAGGCACTAACGGTACTCGTGGCGACCATGCCCCAACTGCGGTTCGACCACCCAGGTGTCTTGACGCAATTGCAGCGACAGTATCACCACACACGCGTCCCTGGCATGGGCCCATGCCACACCGTGTCCAGGACTTGATCTGATTCAGCCCCATGGCCCCCGCAGCCAGGGCAGCTTGTACCTCAGCACAGGTGACATCCTCACACCGACAAACAACGGTGTCACCAGGGATGTCATCAATAAAACTCTCAGCCGGCATCATCAATGCCGCCATGCTCGCGCCGACTCGACTCACCCGCAGGTTGTGCCGTCTCAAAGACTGCGCTTTCATTCGGTACAACTTGTCTGTTATTCGTCCGGCCTCGTGGGCCACCGTCAGTCCAGCCAATCGGCCCTCAAGCTGAGCCGCCTCGGCGCCTGTGATCCCTGTGCAATCCCCCGCCGCAAACAGACCGGGGATGCTCGTCCGCTGCTGATCGTCGATAACTGGCTTCCAACCACCAGCCTGCGCATCAAATACGTGATCTGCACCGAGTAGTCGTGTCACCTCGATAGCGGGCAACAACCCATGGCCAATGCACAATGCATCCGCCGACAGGCGCCTTTCCTGACCCTCTCGGCGCAACGTGCCGTCCCGATTTCTTTCAACCACCTCCACCACTAGCGATGCTCCTTCCCGCCATACCTTTCGCACGGCAGCACTCGAGATCACCGGCACCTGCTTACGTCGGATCGAATGCATCCACCCCAACCCTTTCAAAAGATCGGTCGGCCTTGAGAACAGCGCTGGCAGTGAAGACACCCAACGACGGGTATCTGCCAGATCAATCACCGCCGCGGGCATTCCACCACCGGCAACAATGCCGCTCGCCACCGCCCACAGCAAAGGACCGCTACCCGCGACAACCGGTCGTTGGCCAGGCAACACGCGCTGTGATTTCAGTAACGCCGTCGCGGCTGCCAAGCCCATTACTCCGGGCAACGTCCAGCCAGGGAATGGAATTACACGTTCCGTAGTACCCGATGCCACCAACAAGCGCTCCGCTTCCCACGTTTCTACTCCCGCCGGGCCCACGGTATCAATTCTGAACCCCCGCTCTACCGACCACACGGCTCGCTCAAACCGGCAGCTAACTGCGCTTGAGCGCAGCTGTTCGCGAAGGCGCTCACCTTTGACCTCGTCGGGCCATTTCTTCAACTGTTGAGCCCCTAACGGACCCGTTGGGCGCCGATACACCTGCCCACCCGCTGATGCGGATCGATCCAGGATCAAGACACTGACGTTGCACTCGCTCGCTGCAAGCGCGGCGGCCACACCGGCGGGGCCCGCTCCAAGAACAGCGAGCTCAACCCGGCTATTCATGGCAACTCAGTCGTGCGAACCGACATCCCGGCCTCGATCAGCACCTCACAAGCCAGTTGGCGCTTACCATTAATCACAACCAGACACTCCTGACAGGAGCCCATGAAACAAAAGATGCCGCGCGGGGCACCGAGTCGAGGGCTGTGACGAAGCGTCGAAATACCTGCCGTTAGCAACGCGACCGCCACGCTGTCACCGCGTCGTCCAGATACTGTGTGATCATCCACCTCGATCACGACCTCGTCCTCATCAACCAGGCCTCGATGCATTCGAAGATTCATCAACAAAGGATTCGTACTCGTGGTGTGCTCGCTAAAACTGACACCTGCTGGCGCAATGACTCAGCCTTTAATTGCGCCAGCCCCCCAGCCGGAGATCAGATAACGCTGGATCATGATGAAAAATACCAATGCCGGCACGGTCACGACGACACCGCCTGCCATCATCATCCCCCAATCGGTAATGGTCGCGTTATACAGATCATTCATGCCAATGGGGAGCGTCTTCATTAGGTTGTCGCTCACCAGCACGCGGGCAAACAGGTAGTCATTCCACGCAACGATGAACGTAAAGATAGACACCGCAATAACTCCCGGAAACGCCAACGGCACAATCACTCTAATGACAGCCTGCGGTCTGGATGCACCGTCCGTCATCGCTGCTTCTTCCAGATCTAAAGGAATGGACTGAAAAAATGACCGCAAAAGCCACATACTGAAAGGCAAAGAAAATGTTGTATAGGCAAGCACAAGGCCCAGCTTGGTATTGATCAAGCCGTAGTTTTTCATCAGGATATAAAACGGCACCACAATCAATATCGGTGCAAACATATATGTGAAGAGCATGCCGGCAGCGATGTATTCCCGCCCGATGAAACGAAACCGAGTAATACCATACGCCGCCAGCGTGGCAATGACGATGGTCAATGACGTCGCTGAAGCAGCTACCGTGATGCTGTTAACAAAATAAATCAAAAAATCTGTCTGATCAAACAAGTTACGATAATGATCCAGATGAACATCCCAACTCCAGAAAACAGGCGTTGATGTTAGGATATCGCGATCTGGTTTGATCGAGGTTAGCACCATCCAGATCATCGGAAAACCACAAAACAACGCGAACGCAGCTACACCGATGTAAAAACTGATGCGCCCAATGATCTGTTTAAGACGCGCATTCATATATGCTCATCCCGTTTGTACACTTTGAAATAGATGAGTGTAATCACAACTAGCATCAGGAACATCATCATCGACAGCGCAGCACCTGCTCCCACCTGGAGCTCAAGAAATGTCTTCGTGTAAGTATGTATCGGTAACGTCTTGGTATAAAAGCCTATACCCCCATTACCCGTGATGAGCCATATCACATCGAACTTGGTGAACATGAACATGGTGCGTAATAAAATGACAACAAATAAGACATTAGCCAACTGCGGCAAGGTGATGTGCCAGAAACGACGCAAGATACCGGCCCCATCAACTTTGGCCGCTGAATAGAGTTCTGGATCAATTGTCTGCAACCTGGCCAAGGTGCCAATGACCACAAACGGGAAAAACGTCCAAGTACTCACGAGGATAACTGTCACCATCACCCAATCGGAACCAAACCATAAAATACGCCCGATACCTAGGTTATCGGTAATGTAGGGCAGGATGCCGTAAGCATCATTCAGAATCCACTTCATCAGAATGGCAACGACAACCGTTGGTACCATATAAGGAAATAATGCGACACCGCGCATCAATGCTTTGCCAAAAAATGACTCGTTCAGCATCAATGCGGCGGAAAGCCCGAGAATAATCTGCAGGATGGTCGAACCAAAGCCGTAGATCGCGCCCAAGTACAGACTACGCCAGAATCCATCAGCAGCTGAAAACGGCCAGGCAGTATCTGACCACAGGTCACGATAATTGTCCCAACCCACAAAGGTTTCCAAAGGCAAATAGGCATGCTTGAAATGGAAACTCAACCAACCGGAATAAATCACCGGGTAAAGAATCAACGCCAACACCAATGCCACTGCCGGCGCCAGCAGAAAATAGCCCCAGTAATGCTCGGGAATTCGTCGACCCCGCATCGGTAGCGGCGCTTCCTGCTTGGTTGGCACGTTTGAAACATCCGTGCTGACGGTGGTTGCCATAAAGACGATTAGCGCAGGTGTGACAAGTGAGGAAAAATAAGCGGGGACTGCCCAGCGGGTTTATCCGCTAGGCAATCCCCGTCGATCAAAGAATCAGATCGTTACCACTTCTTATAACCCAACTGGGTGATCAACTTCTCGGTACGCTTTTGCGCCTTCGCAGCTGCGTCAACGGCTGACAGACGGCCTTCGACCACATCCGTTACCATTTCGACCAGGATGCCGGAACCGGCCACTTCCTGCACGAACGGCAGATCAAGATCGTCCCATTCCGTGATCATAAGCGGCTTGGGATCATGGTTTGCGATGATATTCTTCTGCGCATCTACCCAAAACTTCCACGTAGCAAGATCTGGAGTCGCCAGATACTTCGGATCCTGCTGGACCGACTTGAGAATCGGGAAGAAATGGATCGGTACTGTTTGGATGTACTTTCGGTAATTATCGCGTTGGTAAAAGAACTTCAGGAAATCAATCGCTCCCTGCGGGTTCTTGCCATCCTTGAAAACCATCCAGGGTTCGCAATCAAGCTGCGTTAGAAAAGCATTTCCGCTTGGTCCCACTGGTTTGCCCGGCATCACCCCGATGTCACCGTTTGCAACGACGTCTGCGGCGTACTTTTCAAAATAACCCGTACCGCGACCCCAACCGAGGATCGAAGCGACTTTACCCGTTGCCAACATGGCAAAGGTATCAAGATAACCATGACTCAACCAGTCGGGTGCAAGACAACAGTCTGAGACTTCCTTGAAGAATTCAAGCATCTCGATAATTGGCTTTTCGGTGAACGTCGGACGACCATTCGGATCGAACAGACGACCACCGTTTGAGCCTGCCCACATATACACTTCTTCGTTGATAAAGAAACCCGGTCCGGCAAGGCCTAGTCCATAAATATCAATCCTGCCGTCGCCGTTGGTATCGACCGTTAATTTCTTTAACTGCGCCAACCACTCATCCCATGTTTTGGGTGGTTCAGTTACTGAGATACCGGCCTTACGGTAGTAATCTTTCCGAATAATGTGAACGTCCGTGCCAATGGCGTGAGCGAGACCATAATAATGGTTACCTTGGCCAACATCGTGATAGTTCAATTTCTTGACGACATCCCATATATCATCAGCGCCAATAGACTCTACAACCTCATCAAGCGGCAACAACAAACCCTTAGCCGACAGCGAACGCTCGACATAGGCCTGGCCGTGCGATGCATCGGGCGGCGCACCAGCAGCAAGGGCAGCCTGCATTTTTTGATCGAGATCGCCCCAGGGAATTGGTTCCTGATTCACCTTTACACCGGGATTAAGTTTTTCATAATCGGCGATAATTTCCTTCATCACACCGACAGTCTTGGGGTTAGGCTCGGTATGCCACAATGTTACGACGCTACCCGCGACAGCCGCGATAGGCTGCGTGAGCAATGCGGCACCCAACACCAGTCCACTAATCGCACTCGTTATTGCCGTGCGGGAACTTGTTTGCTTAGGCATCAATTTTCCTCCTAGCTTGATCAAATTCGAAGCGGCCTAATAGCACGCGATCACCGCGCACAACCAATAACTGGCCCCTCCTCCTATAGCGCGGACACTCCATCGAGTTGTAACAGCGCTCGTATTCAGCACCCGCACTGAAATGACTATACCTAGTTCCAGCACTCACAAAAACTTAATATTAATAAGGGATTATGGAATATCAGTGGCTATTGCCTTTGCTAGTCATGGAATATTGAGCCAACCCGGATTTCAATTACCTGATTCGCTGACTTAGGAACGCACTTAAATGGCCTCCTCTGCTCGCAGCATGCGCAACGATTCGCGAAACGCTTCCACAGTCTGGTCAAGATCCGTTTCACTGTGCGCAGCTGAGATGGTGCCACCCGGCCAACCCGTGATATCGACTCCATTGATCAACATCGCAAGACGAAGCTTGTCAGACACACCGGGTGGGTTTTGTTTGATTTCCTGCCAGTCGATCGCATTGGCTTCAAATGTCTCGGGATCAATCGCACGTTGCACGGGATTAGTAAAAATATGAAAGCCGGAAAAGGTACCGTAGGCAGCCCAAGGCACCTGTTCCTCACAAAACAACTCATTCAGCCTTCCGCGTAGCCGCTCTGCGTAGGCATTGGCCCGTTTGCAAGCATCAGTAGATTCAATAATCGACAATGCCGCTGTACCGGCAGCAGCCGATACCGGATTCGCATTGTAAGTACCTTGGTGTTGTATCTTCTCACGGCCACTGGCCGGCGCCGCATCGAAATCGAGTGCATCGAGAATATCCCGACTACCGGCAACGGCAGCCCCTGGCAACCCCCCGGCAAGAATCTTGGCCAATGCGGTCAGATCGGGGCGGACATCAAAATGGGCCTGGGCTCCGCCGGGCGACACACGAAACCCAGTCACCACCTCATCAAATATTAAGAGCACGTTGTGCTGGTGGGTAAGGTCCCGCAGTGCGGATAGAAACCCACCGTCTAGCGGCACCATACCAAAAGACCCTCCGGTTGGCTCCAGAATGACCGCAGCAATATCCTTATCCTGGATCAAGACGTCACGGACCGCATCAATATCACCCGGTGGCACCAGCACAATGCTCGCTGCAACACTATCGAGCACACCGGAAGTCGGTGCACCATCATAGTGTGAGGTATAACCTGACGTCATATGATCGTGCCAGCCATGAAAATTAGACATAAACCGAAGGATCTTCGTGCGCCCTGTAAAGGCACGTGCCAACCTGAGCGCCAAATGGGTGGCCTCCGTCCCTGATGCGGTAAACCGAAGGCGGTCGGCTGTGGGCACCAGTCGTTGGATCACATTGGCCCATGCCAATTCCCCTGGATGATTGGAACCGAAATGCGTTCCTTGATCCAGCGCCCCATGAATTGCCGCCAACACTTCCGGATGCCCATGGCCGAGAAGCAACGCCCCGTGACCGCCGAAGTAATCGACATATTCATTGCCGTCGACGTCCCACTTCCGGGCCCCTTGAGCGTGATCAATGAACACTCCGTAAGGATGTAAGTGTCGTGAATCGTGCGTAATGCCACTCGGGAACTGCAGCGCGGCCTCACTCGCCAGTTCAGCCGATTGACGAGTTCTGGAGCGGTAAGTCTCAACAATATCGGAATTTTCAAGTCGGGCACTACCCATAAATGATCCTCTTCCTGTGGTACGGGGTCGACACATTGCACTAATGACACGACGCGAATAACGTCAATCAGCGCACCGCGAGTTTAGCAATTTCCACCCGCTCTGACTGACATTTGTTTAGCGAAACATCCACTGTTGTTCCATCGCAAAAGGGCCTCGGCAAACATCGGCACAATTAGTGCGGTTGTAACCCTGCGCATCCATCACCTATGCTTATCGATAGACATCACAAACTCTCACTGGGTAACACTGAATGCAGATAAAACGGGAAGAGCTGGTCGAGCGGACAGAACGAATGCGTGAACAAATGAATGCACATGGCTTCGATGCGCTGATCATCTACTCAGACGAGTATCGCTCTGGCAATGGCACCTATTTTACGAATTACAAACCGATCAACCTGATCGAAGAATCTCCACAGATGCTCTGCCTGATCGGTGATTTGCCGCCCACTCTGTTTATCGGCCGTCTCAATTCTTATGCTGCAAAACAAACGGTGTGGATCGAGGATGTCCGCCCTATTCACAAACTGAATGAATTCATGCCCGAAGTTTTTTCATCACTTCTGGGGCGCCCGTCCCGGATTGGCTTGATCGGAGATAACCTTCTACCTCTCAGTAATTACCGTGTGATTCAGCATCACCTGCAGGAAGCTGACTTCATTTCATGCACAGATCTCCTTATCCAACTCCGTCAGGTTAAGAGCTCCAATGAGATTGATCTGATGCGTAAAGCCGCACACATCGACGACGAAGTGCTAGCGGGCCTGTTAAAGAAAATACACGTCGGCCAAACAGAAACACAAGTGGCAGCAGAGGCTGAGTATATTGGTCGCAAGATGGGAGCCGACCTCGGCTCGGCAACAGTAGTGATGTCCGGCCCCAACACCAACTTCCCTGCGTGGCGACCCAGTGAGCGGATCATTGAACCGGGTGATTTTGTCCTCGTTGACTTCAACCCCGCTGTGAGCAATTACTGTAACGATGGAGGCATCACCGTACTGATGCCCGGTGCCAGTCAAGAGCAAACCGACGCGCTGACATTTGGCCACAAAGTGATTAAGGAAGTGATTCCCTTGATTCGACCTCACACCGTCGCGTCAACCATTTATGACTTAATGTTAGAAAGGCTCGAGCCGGCCGGCTATGCCGATAACTTTGTTCCCTATGCCAAGGGACAACGTGGAGTCGGTCATGGGGTCGGTCTAGACGTTGTTGAGCAACCCGATCTCACCATCGATAGCGATTTTGACTTGTTACCTGGCATGACTCTGGCGATCAAACTCGATCTTCATGGTCTAACCGGCGGCGGTTTTCGAATTGAGTGCGTGGTGTGTGTGTCGGAAACTGGCATTGACCCACTAAATGAATTGATTCTGGCTGAAAACGACACCTTCACTATCCTGTCGTAACTCGATAAACGTTACGGCGGACCCCTATTAGACGAGGTCAGCTCACGTTGGACGCTCTCTATTCACGATTCACGCATCCCGCACCCACCACAGGTTTCCATGTCACCGCAAGATAAGACACCTTTTGCCATACGCACTACTCACCCCATAGCCTAAACACGGAGGCACACCTAATCGCTGTGCTTTGGCACTATGTATCAGGATTACAATTGCCGTTGCATTTTCGCCAGCGCTCCGAGGATTTCTAGCCACGAACCAAACGCATCAGTTAAGGTTGCGCGATTAAGCCGATAACAAAACATGTGGCTGGCCGCCCAAACTAAGGAGGAGGACTCATGGCATGGCGTTTGGGAGTAGATATCGGGGGGACATTCACTGACGTTGCGCTGGTCAACGATGCCGATGGCACAATCGGCATCGCGAAAACGTCGACCACCCCTCGTAACTTTGGTCAAGGTGTCATCACCGGACTCAAACAGGCGATCGCCACCTACAATGTGCCTGTCGATGATGTCTCGCTTTTATCCCATGCCACCACCGTCGTTACGAACGCGGTGCTTGAGCAAAAAGGTGCCCGCACGGCACTCATCAGCACTCGTGGCTTCAGGGATTTGCTTGAACTGCGACGCTCTGCCCGTTCCGATTTGTATGATCTTTTTCAAGACGCTCCTATTTCTTTGGTGCCCCGGCACCGTCGACTTGAAGTAACAGAACGCATTGACGCAGCTGGCGCAATCGTCACACCGCTGGCGGAGTCGGAGATCGCTGACCTTGTAGCGACGCTCAAGAAACTCGAAGTTGAAGCGGTGGCTGTGACGCTCTTGTTTTCATTTCTCAATGACAATCACGAACGACGACTGGGTGAGGCACTGCGGGCCGCGCTGCCGGGCATTCCCGTTTTCCTGTCGTGCGAGGTGCTACCCGAGGTGCGTGAATTCGAACGCACCAGTACTACCGTTGTGTGCGCCTACGTCGGTCCCATTCTTGAATCTTACCTAACGCAATTGGAAACCGCGGTCACCGGCCTCGGACTACCCAACCTACACATCATGGGATCGACTGGGGGTGTTTTCGACGTCAAAGAAGCACTGAGAATACCAGTAAACTCGATCGAATCAGGCCCTGCAGCCGGCGTCATCGCCGCTCAGTTAATCGGATCCCAAATTAATGAGCCGGATCTTATTTCTTTCGATATGGGTGGCACGACAGCCAAAGCCAGCTTAATACGCGATGGGGAAATCGAGATCACTGCGGAATATGAAGTCGGCGGCAGCGGCAGTCAGAATCGCTGGGTCACGGGTACCGGCCACCCGATCCGAGTGCCTGTCATCGATCTTGCCGAGGTCAGCGCCGGAGGCGGCAGCATCGCCTGGGTCGACCCGGCGGGTTCCTTACGCGTGGGGCCGAGCAGCGCCGGCGCGGAACCTGGCCCAGTTTGCTACGGCCAAGGCGGCACCGAACCCACCGTAACCGATGCCAACCTGGTACTGGGTTATCTCGACGCCAACTCCCTGCTCGATGGCGGTCTACCCATTGACTACAACCGTGCCGTACAGGCCCTGGCAGAAAAAATTGGCAACCCCATGAACATGGATACGCAAACGGCAGCGGCCGCCATTCGAGAAATAGTCAACAACGGTATGGCCGAAGCGCTTCGCATTGTCTCCATCGAACGTGGTCACGATCCGCGGGAATTCTGTCTGGTGGCCTTCGGTGGAGCAGGCCCTTTGCACGCTGCGGCACTGGCCGAGGAACTTGAGATCCCTCGAGTGATCGTCCCTCCAATTCCAGGGGGCTTCTCTGCACTCGGCCTGGTCGGAACCGATGTACGACGTGACTATGCCCGCACCCTGTACCAACCTCTGAGCGACCTTGCGGCACGAGATATTTCGGCAGTTTGGTCAGAATTAATCGCCGAGGGTAAGAAGATGCTTAAAGAATCGGGCATACCCGCGTCCCGCTGGCAGTTTCACCGCTCTGCTGACCTGCGCTACACCCGCCAGGCATACGAGTTGAACGTCACTGCAGACGAAGGTGAGTTCACAACAACCGCAAAAGACCAGTTGGCTGATAAGTTCCACGCGCGTCACGAACAGACCTACGGTCATCAAAATCTGAATGAACCTGTGCATCTCGTGACATTGCGACTGACCGCTGTCGGCAAACTGGACCGCCTTGAAATTACCCACCACCCCGATACCGTTGGCAACAGTGAGAAATCCCGGCGCTCTGCCTGGTTTGCCGATGTGGGTATCGTCGAGTGCGCAGTGCACGACCGCAACCGTCTCGATGCCACGTCCCAACTCACAGGTCCAGCCATCGTTGAATCGCTCGACAGCACACTGGTCATCCCACCTGGGTGGAGTGCCTCAAATGACCACCGTGGCTTTATTACTATGGAGCGTCACCACAATGAATGACCCCTCAGCCCATCGCCCTTTAGAAACAACTGACCGGGTCACGTTCGAAGTCGTTAAGAACAGTCTGTACAAGGCGGCAGAGGAAATGAAAATCGTCCTCGCTAAAACCGCTTACTCTCCCATACTAAAAGTAGCCGGCGATTATTCGTGCGGCATTTTTGATCAATCCGGCAACATGGTGGCACAGGGGCCGGATCTCCCCATCCACCTGGGTTCAATGCCCGACGCCGTTAAGGCAGTCATCGAGAAGTTTGAACATAACGCGACTGACGGTGACGTGTTTATCCACAACGATCCGTACTTTGGTGGATCCCATCTTCCAGATGTCAACGTGGTCACCCCTGCGTTCTACCAAGGAGCCATTCTGGGCTGGACCTGTGTCAGAGCGCATTGGCCAGATATCGGCAGTGCGACGCCCGGCAGTTATGGGGCGGTCACCGATATTTATGGTGAAGGTTTACGAATGCCCCCGATCCGCCTCTACCACGCAGGCAAAGTTGATCAGAATGTGGAAGATCTGATCCTGGCCAATGTAAGAACGCCCGATGAACGACTCGGCGACCTGCGCGCGCAAGTGGCAGCAAACCACCGGGGCTGTCGTCGACTGGCCACCCTAGCGGGTAAGTACGGCGCTGATGCACTGACCCGCATCATGCAGGAGGTCATGGATTATTCGGAACGACTGATGCGATTAATGCTGTCCGAGTTGCCAGACGGTGAAGGTATTTTCAGCGACTTCTGTGATGGTGACGGGATTATTGAAGATGGCGAAAGCGAAGACGCTACCTTCACTATTCGCATGCGGGTCCGTAAACACGGAGACTCGCTCG
>Ga0209402_10003914_pt1 | contig 13957 bp, 8 predicted proteins | sample ArcticOcean_MG_C_3_FD_187437 | JGI IMG/M metagenome (GOLD analysis project Ga0209402, IMG submission 187437) | Marine microbial communities from western Arctic Ocean - ArcticOcean_MG_CB8_126 (SPAdes) (version 2) | ecosystem: Environmental > Aquatic > Marine > Oceanic | place: Arctic Ocean... | reverse complement strand
CTTGGCCTGCTTAATCTCGGCGACAACTTCCTCTTTTAGACCGCCCTTGCCTGGTCCAACGCGCTCTTTCACGGCGTCCAGGATCGAGCGGAGGGCCAACTTGGCATCAGCCAAAATCGGCACGTCCGCCTGGTACTGTTTGTTGAGATCTGCCTCGTCAGCATTCACGTGAATCAGTCTGACCCCTTCAGGAATCGGCCGACCGTCAGTGCCATTGGGCAGACGGTAGGAGTTGCCCACCGCCAGTACCACATCGGCCTTGCGGTTCATGTGAATTGCGGCTCCGCTGGCGTACCGACTACGCGGATAGCAGCCCATGCCCATGGCGAGGGGGTGGTTTTCGGGGAATACGCCCTTGGCAACCAGGGTGGTCGCCACTGGCATGGACAGTAATTCAGCCAGTTCTTTAGCCTCGTCCCACGCCTCGGCGGATAGGACACCGCCACCCAGGTTCAAAACGGGATTCTTGGCGTTGACCAGCAGATCGGCGGCCTTGGCCACTGCATCTCCGTCCGGAGCAGCCCGGTGTCCGGGGCCGACCGGCTCGTATTCCAATGAACCGTCGGGAACTTCAGTCATCAATACGTCATTGGGCATCTCCAGCACCACCGGTCCGGGGGAACCGGAGCGGAGGGCGGTAAAGGCCCGGCGCATGATTGATGGGATGTCTTCAACTTTGGCCATGGTCCCCCGCCACTTGACTAAAGTGTTAAATATGTCGGCGGAGACCTCTTGTTGCACCTCTTTACCTAGTTGAGACAAGGGGACCTGTCCCATCAATAGAAGCACCGGTATGTTGTCGGCGAATGCGCCGGCAATCCCGGTTAGGGTATTGGTGGCGCCGGGGCCGGTACCGGTCATTGCCACGCCTACCTTGCCGGTGGCGCGAGCGTAACCGTCGGCAATTTCGACTCCCAGTCTCTCGTTCCTAGCCGCGAAGACCTTGATGGTTTTCGACTCCCTAAGACTCGGCCAAAGGGGGTTCAGTCCACCGCCTTGAAACCCGGCGATATACTCAACACCTTCTTTTTCTAGGGCATGGATAATGGCATCAGCAGCACGCATGATTTCTCTCTCAAACTAATCAAATCGGGCAATGGGGTATCCCAACACCCACTGAGGATACCCATCCATGAAACCGTGCCTGGGCTACCTCAGGTTGGAGGGATGATACGCCTGCCCATGATGCGGGTCAACTGGCTCACCGTCCTCATGGGATACCCTTCCCAAGCCTAGCTTTAAACAAAGCTAGCTTTCTTGACCCGGTCATAGGCGGCGGGTATCATCCCCTCAGCGCCAGCCGGGCGTTAATACCCATGCTTGTTAATAAGAAACAACGCCGAAAAAGCGAGGCCATGCATGCCATCAGCCAGCGAGATGATTGTCCAGACCTTAGAGGAAGCCGGTATCGAGTATGTCTTCGGCATTCCCGGAGGCGGGACCGGGCAGATATTCCAGATTCTTGAGACCAAGCAAGACCGGATCAAGACCATCTTGGTGCGCCATGAGCAGGTGGCAGCAATCATGGCCGACGCCTACGGACGCGCCGCTGGAAAACCAGCAGCGATCATGGGCCAGGGTTTGTTCATGGGATCAAACGCGGCCTTTGGAATAATGGAAGCCATGCTCAGCAGCTCCCCCATGCTGGTCATCACCGATACCTCGGACGGAGGCGCTGCGCAGCGTCCCGCCAACCAGTCTGGCGCTGGGGAATACGGCAGCATTGACCTCCAGTCCATGTTCAAGGCCATGACCAAGTACACAACCCTGGCCACCAATCCCAAAGAAGCAGTGCTGGGCGCTCAGATGGCCATCAAACACGCTGTTAGCGGACGCCCCGGCCCTGCAACCCTGTTGATGCGTTCTGCCGCGATTAGCGGAGAAGTTGACGTGGAGTCGCCGCCATTCATCCACAACGCCGCCGGCTTCTTGAACACAGTGAAGCCCGCCAGCGCGGCGGTGGACATTGAAAGGGCCATCCAGATACTAAACGAGTCTAAACGGCCAGTGATTATCGCCGGAAATGGCGTCCACGTGGCCCGCGCCCACGACGAGTTGCAGCAATTGGCCGAGCAATGGGGCATGCCCGTGGCCACCAGCTACAAGGGCAAGAGCGCCATCTCCGAGGACCATCCGCTGTCCCTGGGCATGGTGGGCACCTACGGTCAGGAAGCCGCCAACAAGGCTGTCGGAGATGCTGACACGGTCTTGGTGATTGGCGCACTCTTGCGCTCCCAAGAGACTGTGGGAGAACGTCCCGACATCTTCAACCCAGCCCGCCAGCGCATCATCCAGATAGACATTGACGAGCGCAACGCCGGCTGGTCCTTCCCTGTGGAGATTGGTCTCATTGGAGATGCCAAGGCGATTCTGGAGCAATTGGTTGAGGCTTCCAAAGCTGCTGCGCCGGGCAATGCGTCCAATCGAAGTGAATGGACGGAAAGTATGCAGACCCGCCGTGACGCCGCCGGTTTCCACGACCAACCGGAAATGCACGAAGACAGTTCGCCGGTGAAGCCGCAACGCCTGATTGCCCAGTTACAAGCAACCATGCCCGCCGACACCATCTACGCCTTGGACGCCGGCAATAACCGCACCTGGATGGCCCATCTCTATCGAGCCCAGCAGGCCAACACTTTCTACAGCCCTGGCGGTACTGCGGGCATGGGCTGGGCGCTGCCAGCGGCGGTTGGACTCAAACTGGTCTATCCCGACCAGCCGGTGGTCTGCATCAGCGGCGACGGCGGCTACATGATGACTGTGAACGCCATCTCAACCGCGGTGCAATATGACCTGCCGATTATCTGTGTGGTGTTCAACAACGGAACCCTGGGCATGGTGAACGACCACCAGCCAGAGGGCCACAAGATAGCCTCCGAGTTCTACCCCACCAACAACGCCACGGTGGCCGAGGGCATGGGCGCGTGGGGAATTCAAATCAGCGACTCCAAAGACCTGCCCGACGCTCTTCGGGCGGCCCAGGCGTCCGGCAGAACGGCAGTAATCGACGTCATCATAGATCCGGGTCCCAGCCCTGATGACTGGCGGGCCGGTGCTTGGCGAGCAGGTCAAACTTAGGTCGGAGAACAGGACTAGGGCGGATAAAATACCCCCTTAGAGTCCGTCCGCGGAAGGGAAACCAATAAGTATATGGTGATCGCTCAAGCTGGGCCTGTCGATCCACCTTTTTCACGGAATCCGACTTGTACTGGAAGACCCTTCGATAGGTTCGATAAATCGAGACTCTCGACATTGGTCGTAGCTCAGGATGAGCGGATCTTAACCCCCCAGGCGTGAATCGTTGGACGAGATATTAGGCTGGTGATAATATAGTCCGAAGGTTCATTCTCAAGGTGAACACGAGCCTGAACCCCGACTTGATTCCAGGCTCTATTGCCAGCCCTATTAAATATCTTTCCCCGGCCCGATTGTCTTGGGTCGGTTGTTCTATTTAAACCGCCCGGCGGATCCCACCGGAGGCCCTTTTGGCAGACTTACTACAAATAGTAGACTTGGCCGACTCAGACCAGGTTCAACTTTCTCTAATTTCCGATTCCAATCAGCCCGAGACCGCTCCACCAGCCAGTTTCCCCTTTCCATTGTCCGACACCGAGATGGCGGAAGTTCGCTGGTATTTCAACGAATACCCAAATGATACATTTGGCGACGCCAAGACTCGCGCTGACACTGTCGAGACCGGTCTCAAAGCTCTTGGCCAACTGTTGTTCCAAGCAGCATTTGGGTCCAATGACGAGTCTAAATTACTCCTGAATAAGGCCGTTGGCAACGAGCCACCCCGGCTCGCAATCGTATCCTCCCGCCCTGAATTTCTCAGCATCCCATGGGAGCTGATGAACGGCGGCGAGGATACCTATCTAGCATCCCGGTTTTCCGGAATCAGCCGTCGACTATCGTCCGGCCCAATTGAAAGTTTCACCGCCGAACTACCCATCGACCAGCTAAATGTGCTACTCCTACTACCTCCCACCGGTGAAGGGTCTGGCAGCGTCGCAACCGAAGCCCTCAGTGCCCTAGAATCTCTGGCTGTTTCCGCAGAACTAGACTGCCTGCGACCGTCCACGGCGACCAGTCTCCAGGAGCAATTAACCCGTCAGCCAGGACACTACCATCTGGTGCACCTAGACGGTTTCACCATTACCAGTGAAGGCGTCATCCTTGAAGACGGCTCCGGTGGAACGACCACCGTCGACGCTGCCACTCTGGCCGAAACACTGAATGGAACACAAACCCCGGTTCTGCTAATCAACGCCTCATCTTCCAGCGCCCTGAACGACGTTATGTCATTTGCCTCCGGTCTGATTCAGAACGGTGTCCCGCAGTTGGTCGTAGCCCCGCTACCCATTGCCGGAGCAGGCCGTGTTCTGTTCTGCGAGAATTTCTTCAAGGGTCTCAGCGGCGGGTCATCAGTCGCCCAGACCGTAGCCACCGTCCGCCAGGCCATGGTGGACCATCCCCAGCGTCCTTCAGCCACCGGCCCGTTGGTCTCCTGGGACTGGACGTTGCCAGTGGTGTTCGAGTCGAAAGAATATGCACCCGCAGCCATTTTTGCTGAAGAAGTTGCCCCGTTGGCTCCAGGCCAACCCCAACCAGAAGAAGAAACCGCTGGCACCGAATTGCCCCGGGGCGGTCCTTACGGGCTTATTGGCCGCCATACAGAGATGCTGGAGCTAGAGCGCAAATTCCGCGAAACACCAGTCGTATTCCTATCCGGAGACGTTGGCGTCGGCAAGTCTGAACTAGCTCTGGGCCTGGCCGGATGGCTCCGTAAAACTGGCGGACGGTCCGGTGGAGTTTTCTATTCTGCCTTCGAGGTGGGCGCTGGTCTGGAACGGGTATTGCACGAGATTGGTACTTCATTAGCAGGCCTGGGTTTTGCCGACTTGCGCAACGAAGACCGCCGGACTTGGGTCGTCGATTACCTACAGAACAACCCGGCAATGCTGGTCTTTGACAGCCTCCAGAACCTGGCTGGATTCCCCTCAGGAGCGCCGGGCCTATTAGACGACAAAGAAATGGCCGACCTAGACGCTTTCATCAAAGATGTGGCCGAAAGCGGACAGACTTGGATTTTATTAGTCAGCCGCCGGGACAAGGAATCTTGGCTCACCGTAACCCACGGCAGCAGCCACCTTGATGGTCTCACCGGGTCAGACCGCATCGTCTTGGGCACTCGACTCCTGGAAGAGGCCAAGGCCGACCCCATGCGCCTGGGCTCTGAGTACCTAGAAATATTGGAGTTGGTGCACGGCCACCCCTTGGCCATGGAGATTGCCCTGCCCCTGTTGAAAGACGTTCCGTCTTCCATATTAATCAGCGAACTCAAAGCAGAATCGGAACAACACGAGCCGGGCGCCGACGAAGAGGGGCGCCCAGCCTACCTGACAGTTGCGATGGACCTCTCCTACGGTCGTATGACTCGGCGCAACCGAGTACACCTGCCATTCCTATCCATGTTCCGCAGCCGGATTATGATGGACATCTTGACCCATATCACTGAGGAGCAGGTCTACAAATCTGCCATGGGCGAGGCGTTAGGCTACGGAGCCACCCGGTCCCTGCTCAGAAACGCCCACACCAGTGGGTTCCTAGAGCCCATCACTCCCAGCGTTTACCAGATACACCCATCACTACCGTGGTTCTACGGGCGCAGTCTCTACCGACAGTTCCCGCAGTCCACCATTCAACGGTTGGAACAGGAGATGGTCCGGGTCTACGCCGACACTGCAGACTATTTCATGGAAACCCTCTACGAAAATCAGGATGCCGGTACCACAGCCATCCTCGCTGAAGAGGGCAACATCACCCAGGCCTTGGCCCTTTCACTGGAGGCCGGTCAATGGGAAAACGCCCAGCTACTGGTCCAGCCACTGGCCCAGGTGTTCCGAATGCAAAAACGGTACCCGGAACTGCGCCGCCTGCGGCGTCAGTTGCTTGAGGTAACCGGTGTGACCGCTGAGGAAGCCGACAAATCTGGTGGCATTCAACTGTGGCTCTATCTAATGGGCACCGAAGCCAGCGAGTGCATCGAGACCAAAGAGTTTGAACGGGCCGACGACCTGAACAAGCAACTGCTTGAATACCTGATAACCAAAGATGACGGTGACACGGACCCGCGCACCGCTGCGGTCTTCCATCAGATGGGTCAGGTAGCCCAGAACCGTTGGCAACTGGAAGAGGCTCATGGCCTGTACACCCAGTCTCTGGCTATCATCGAAGGCGGAGAGGACGAAGAAGCCGCCGCCGACGACTACTACGGTCTGGGGATGATCTCCCAGTATCGCCGTCGCTACACTGAAGCCAAAGAATGGTTCAGCAAAGCACTGGAGATTCATCAGCGCGTCGACAATGCCGAGGAAATGATCAAGGACTACCGGTCCCTGGGTCTTTGTTCTCAGTACAAGTTTGAGTATGACGAAGCTGCCAGCTGGTACCAGCGGGCCAGGGAGATGCTGGAAGAGGCCCGAGACGAAGAGACCGCGGTCTTGGTCTACCATTCACTGGGCACCGTCTGCCACGCTCAGTATCAGTTCGACGAAGCCGAAAACTGGTACCAACAAGCCCTGCAGATCAGCGACCGAATGGAGAACCACGCCCAAATGGGTATCGAGTTCCATCACCTGGGCCTGATTGAACAGGCCAGGGAAATGTTCCTCCAAGATGCCGAACACTGGTACATGATGGCCCTCAGGGAATGGCAGGAGTTAGGCGACCGCCGATCCGAAGGCGACGAATGCCGACAACTTGGAGTGCTCTTCCACGAGCAGAAAGACCTGGACAAGGCAGAAGAGTGGTACGCCAAGGCGCGGGACGTCTTTGAAGAGATTCAGGACCTCAACCGGATCTGCCGCACCTACGGTCAACTTGGCATGGTTGCGGAGGAACGGGACGACATTTCCGGTGCGTTGCTGTGGGCTGGGCGCACTTATCAACTGGCCAAGACCAACAACCTAGAGGTTATTGTCCAAGTGAAGGCCCACTTGGCCCGTCTGAAAGAAAAGCACGGTGATGAAAACTTCACCGCCTGGTGGCAAGAATTTGCGGGTGAAGCTCCACCTACCGACCTGGACGTTGACCCAGAGACCATCCTTTAGCCTCGGATTAAGATTGATGGACTCGGCAAGTGACCTGCTCACAAGCGTAATCGAAGACCTGAACTCCCTGAAAACTCTGGGGAGTGGCAGCACTGCACCGGCAGCACTGAAAAGCGTCAGCCAACTGGCCTTTCGGCTGCTGGTCGCCGGGGATTTGCAAAAGGCGCAGACGTCTTTGAGAATGCCAAAGTCGCCCCAGATCAAGGGCTTTTCGCTCCATCCGGCGTATGTCTCAGACCCCGGTAGAAACTACGCCTTTGTCCTGGCTGGTGGTGCAATCATCAACGGGTCAAGGGTGGTCGGCATCGGCAGAGTCAAAGATGAAATCAACCTGACCCCGCCAAACGTGCCCAAAATTGCTACAATCCCGCTAGTTAAATATTTAGACTCGCCGGGCGTGATGATTAACGGAGTGTCGGTAAACCGGCGAGCCCTGATAAAATACGTGGCCACGAAACTGGATGATTCAGACTTCGATTTCATCGTCGACGAATCACACGATGGCCGGTTGCAACTGCTCCTTGATACAGATGGGGCCAGGCATTGTTTAAATGACGTCCCCTTGGCCTATTACGAACTTCTGTCCATTGGCCAGGCCCTGATAACTTCACCCAACGTCATTCGGCTGTCTCGACGTATCGAAAAATTCCTCAAGCAGGATGTCCAAAACACCGCTGCTGCGACAGGGGACTAAAAAATGGCAGTCACATCTATAGAGATCGCAGAGCGCGCCCCGTACGCCGGAGGAGAATCCTTTGGTGACGTTGGCGCCTACGAACAGTTGGACGGCACCGTCCACTTCGCTGTCGACCCAACCAACCCAGCCAACGCGTTAATCACCGACGTGGCTCTGGTACCGAGGAACCAGGCCGGTCTGGTAGAGTTTTCCGCCGACTTCAGAATAGTTAAACCGGTAGACCTTCAAAAGGGCAGCCACAAACTGTTCTTTGATGTGGTCAACCGGGGCAAGCCGCTATCTCTATTGCGTATCAACAGCGCCCCTGAGAACGACCCAATGGATCCGGGCAACGGTTTCCAGATGCGCCGAGGTTATACCCAGGTCTGGTGCGGCTGGCAGCACGATTTCCCCACGACTCCTGGTTTCCTCCAGGTTCATATTCCCAACGCGTCAGACGCCAACGGGCCGGTCACCGGTCGGATTGCCGTGACCTTCCAACCAAATGAAGCGTCCAACAGCCAGATGCTCTCTGACCGAGGGCACCACCCCTACCACGCCAATAACCTGGACCAACCGGATGCCCAACTTTTCGTTCATGACTATGTCGGCGGGCCCAGCACCCTAATCCCTAGGTCTGATTGGACCTTCGGCCAGTTGAAAGATGGGACCGTAGTACCAGACGATACCCACATCTGTATGGCAAGCGGGTTTGAACCGGGCAAGGTCTACCAATGCATCTACACAACCAGTACTGCGCCGGTGGTGGGACTTGGCATGGCAGGAATTCGCGACTTGATCTCATTCCTGCGTTACTCAGACAGCTCTGGCAACCCATGTACGGGTGACATTCAACACACGATGGCCTTTGGTTCTTCCCAGAGCGGCCGATTCCTCCGTGAAATGCTCTATCTGGCAATGAACCAAGATGAAGAAGACCGGACGGTATTTGACGGAATCATTGCCAATATCGCCGGTGGCCGTCGCGGCGAGTTCAACCAGCGGTTTGGCCAGCCATCAAACACAGTAGAAGCCAGCACCGCCAGCTTGTTTCCCTTCGCAGACATACAGCAGGTCGACCCAGAAACCGGGGTTTCAGACGGCCTGCTCTCCCGTCTTATAGCCAGGGGCAAAGCGCCCAAATTATTCTTGACCAATACTTCCAGCGAATACTGGGCTGGCCACGCAGCCTTGACCCACATCGATGCTACTGGAACCAAGGATATAGTCCCATCCCACACCGTGCGTATCTACCATTTTGCCGGCACCCAACACAGCCCTGGCGTATTGCCATTGGGCCACATCCAGGCCACCGGTGCCGTTGGCTTACACCCACTCAACTGGGTAGACTGGCGGCCGCTAATGCGGGCGGCAGTAGCCAACCTGGACGACTGGGTCAGCGAGAATGTTTCACCCCCAGTCAACAAGCACGCCCGGTTGGATGACGGTACTGCAGTGCCAACAGATTCACTAAAATCCGTCTACGATGCCTTTCCCGGATTTGGCTTCCCTGAACACTTGAGGAATCTGTCCCGTTACGACTTCGGCCCTGAAGAAGGCATTACAGAAAACCTGCCTCCGGTCATCGGAAAGGCCTATCCATCTTTGACAACAACCGTGGATCAGGACGGAAACGACGTGGCCGGAATCCGCCTGCCTGACTTAGCGGTTCCGCTAGCAACGGTCACGGGCTGGAACCTGCGAAGACCGGACACTGGCGGCCCAGGCCAGACTCACAAGATCATGGGCTCCACGGTGCCTTTCACCCTCACTCGCCAAGAGCGGCAAGAGTCAGGCGACCCACGCCCATCAATCGAAGAGCGGTACGCATCTAAAGAAGACTACCTAGACCGTGTCGAAGGCGTGGCGAAAGATCTCACAGCAGAACGCTATTTGCTGGAAGAAGACATAGAGCGAGTCACCGAGATGGCCGCGGAACGGTACGACCTGCTAGAGTCTCAAGTGGCGGAACCGCAACCCGCCGACGACTAAATAGTTTGGGCTAAAAAGACTTATCTTGCTTAACATGGCTATTGGCTAACAAATCCCCCACCCTAACCCTCCCCCTTAAAAAGGGAGAGGGGATTGTCCCTTCCCCTGTCCGGGAAGAAGACTAAGATTGAGGCGATGGCGGCAACCAAGCTAAGAATAAAAGTTCATTCAAGTAAACTAAACTGGAGAAAATAAGATGAACGTTGGAACATCGGTACCCCTACCGGCCTATACCATCGACCCGGCTTTCATGGCCAAGAAGGCTGAAGACTTGGGTTTCGAGTCCATCTGGTACGCCGAGCACGCCGCAGTGCCAGTCCACAGCGACAGTCCCTTCCCGGCCACCGGTGGAGAGATTCCCTGGACCTACTCCCATTTCACCGACCCATATATCGCATTGGCCCGGGCGTCTGCCGTCACCACCAAGATAAAGCTGGGCACCGGCATCACCCTGGTCCCCGAGCGCAACCCGCTGCTGCTAGCCAAAGAAATTGCCACCCTTGACCGTTATAGCGGTGGCCGTTTCCAGTTCGGCATCGGCACCGGCTGGCTCCGAGAAGAGACCGAACTGATGGGCGGCGACTTTGACCACCGGTGGACGCAGACCCGTGAAGCCATCGAAGTCATGAAAGAACTCTGGACCAAGGAAGAGGCAGAATACCACGGTCGGTACTTCGACTTTCCCCTGGTTAAGTCATACCCCAAACCGGTGCAAACTCCCCACCCCCCAATCATCCTGGGCGGTATGGCCAAGAACGTACTACGTCGAGTAATCGCCCACGCTGACGGATGGATGCCCAACCGGGTGACACCAGCCGAGGTGGAAGAAAGCCGCAAGAAGCTGGACGCAATGGCCGCCGAAGCGGGCCGCGATCCCAAGTCCATCACCATCACGGTCTACGGACAACTACCGCAGAAGGACGTTGTTCAACCCTTGCTGGACGCCGGCGCTGACCGCGTTGTGGTTCGTCCTGAGCACGTGGAAACCGAGAAGGAAATGGGAGAACAACTGGAGCGCATGGCCGAAGCAGTCTTCAAATAGGGCATTTAACGGTTTAACAACGAAACCGGCTTTACCGACTCACCACCCGCTCATCCTGAACTCCGACTAATGTCGAGAGTCTCGGTTTACCGGACCTGTCGAAGGACTTTTCTCAGGAATTTAACTAAACCAAATCAGATGGTCCGACAGGCTCACCATGAGTGGACGGGGTGAGTGTGTGGTTTCTGGTACCGACCTCCGTCATTCCTGCGAAGGCAGGAATCCAATAAAGTGCTGGTAAAAGAAAATCGGTCAACACAAGCAAGAAGGAACATGAACATGGACCGGACCACTGAAATGCTGGCGTCCTACGCCTGCCGGATAAGCTTTGAGGAATTGGACGACAAAACAATCCACCAGGTGAAACGTACCCTGGTGGATACGATGGGCTGCGCCATGGGCGGCTTCGTTTCCGAGCCAGCCAAGATTGCTCGGGGCATGGCTTCAACCATCACCAGCACCACACCCGCCCGAGTCCTCGGCACTGACGTTCACACCTCGCCAGACATGGCGGCCTTCGCCAACGGTGTCATGGTTCGGTACCTAGACTGCAACGACTCCTACTTCTCCCCCGGCGGTGGACACCCCTCGGACATGATTACCGCCGTGCTGGCTTTGGCCGACCCCATGCTGGCCGACGGACGCACCATCGTGACCGCCATCGCACTGGCCTACGAGGTGTTCTGCCGTCTGTCCGACCAGGTAGTCATCGGTGACCTGGGTTGGGACCAAGGTATGTTCAGCGTGGTTGGCGCCGCCTGTGGCGCGGGCAAGATCCTTGGTCTGGACCAAGAGCAGATGGGCAACGCCATATCTCTGGCCATCACCCCATCTCTCCCCTTGGCAGTTACCAGAAGCGGCGAGCTATCCATGTGGAAGGGCTGTGCCACCGCAGCATCGTCTCGCTCGGCCGTGTTCGCGGCCCTGCTGGCCGCGGAGGGAATGCAGGGCCCGGGAGAGCCCTTTGACGGCAAACGGGGACTCTGGGAGCAGGCCGTGGGCAAGCCGGTGGAAATATTCGACTTCCCAATTGGCGGCAAACGGAAAGCAGACGACCCATTCCGTATCAACCAGACCATCGTCAAGAGTTACCCCTCCCAGATCCACACCCAAGCGCCCATCGGGCTGGCTCTCGAACTCGGCAAAAAGGTGGCGTTGGCGGATATTAAATCCATCCACATCGACACCTATCACACGGCCGCCAGCACCGCTTCCAGCGAGCCGGAGAAATGGGACCCAAAGACCAGGGAGACTGCCGACCACAGCATCCCGTTCTTGGTAGCAGTGGCATTCCAAGATGGGGCAGTGACTCCAGGAACCTTCACTCCTCAAGGGATTTCCGACGCCACCAAGCGTGCGACCATGGCCAAGATGACACTGATTGAAGACCCAGAGTTCACCGCAAACTTCCCAGCTCAGTACAACTGCCGGATCACGGTCACAGACCAAGCGGGCGAAGCCCATACCACTCACACCGCCTACTCCAAGGGCCACAAGAACAACCCTCTGGATGACATTGAACTGGAAGGAAAATTCCGCAGCTTTGCCTCCGGAGTCCTTTCAGACATGCAATGCGACCAGGTTTTGGCGACCCTCTGGGCCTTTGATGAAGCCGCCGACATGGACGATCTATTTGAAGGACTGGTTGTGTAGGAAGCATGTCTACCGACTCTGGATTCAGGTCCATGTTCACAGATTTAGTCCAAAAACCCGAAGAAGATATGCAATTAGACCGGGCCGCTCTTTACTTGGCCGGTGAAGAGTATCCGGACCTTGATGTCTCCTCTCATCTAGCCCAGTTAGACGCTTTTGCCATTCAGGTCTCGGCCAGAGTGAACTCCGAGGCATCACCCTCAGAACTTGCCCACGCAATCTCCGGATACCTATTCACAGAAATGGGATTTCACGGAAATTCCGGAGAGTATTACAGCCCGGACAACAGCTTCCTGAACCGCGTGATGGAGACCCATACTGGAATACCCATCACCTTGTCACTGCTGTTCCTTGAAGTTGCTCGCCGCCTTGAACTGCGGTGTTCCGGAGTCGGACTGCCCGGTCACTTTATCGTCAGCTTAGACGAGTCGGGAGAATACATTGACCCGTTCAATGCCGGTGCCACTCTCTCGGCCGCAGACTGCCGTACGCTGGTCCAAAAAATGTCTGGCGGCCAACTGGAATGGACTGATGCATTCCTGGTCCCCTGCACCAAGTACGACATCCTCTTTCGGATGCTGAACAACCTTAAGGGTCTCTACATGCAGAGCAAGGTGTACACCAAAGCCTTGGGTGTGATTGAGCGGATGGCAATCGTCAGCCCCGGTCTGCCGTCGCTTTACCAGGAAAAAGCCTGGTGCCACGCGCAACAGCACGAGTACCGCCTGGCCATAGGCGCGCTTGAGAGTTATCTGGAACACGCCCAAAGCGCCGGTAGCTTGGCAGACACCAAGCAGGTCAAAGACCAGATTAACGGACTCTGGGCTTCTCTAAGCAGGTTGAACTAGTTTTGCCAGTTGGCTCGATTAAAGACCCCGACGAAGAATCCAGCAGAAAATCTGTCCGGCAATCCGTTCGGGAATATGAGCCGTATATAATTACGGACATGAAACGCATGTCTAAAGTCCGGGAACTCGCCGGTAGAAACCAGTGGTCGACTACGAATCGCTAGACGACCACCAGTTGTACAGCTGTCATGGACCGGGTGCTGAAACTACAACAGGCCAGCTACGAGTTGGCCCAGCCCGACAACATGTCGCTAGAATTGCTTCCCCCGTCCTCCAATAGACCTTCCCAGGGCATATTGCTGGTGAGCCATGCTGGCAACCGAGGCGTGATAATGGTTGCGGGCATGGAGCCTCCCAGTACCTCCTCCGGCTACCATGTGTGGCTCATGCGCGGTCAAGACAAGGTCTGGGCAGGTCAGATTGGGATTGACGATCGCGGCTGGGGCACTGTATCACTAATACTCCCGGAATCCATAATGGGCTTCGAGAAAGTGGAATTGACTGAAGCCGATTCCCGCAACACCTCAGCCCCGCCGACAGATACGGTCTTGGTTGGCGACCTGGTTTCGATGAACACACCGGACACCCCGCAGATGTTGAACTACGCGCCCATAGGACAGTTCTACCGCTAGGA
>Ga0209402_10003905_pt1 | contig 13974 bp, 23 predicted proteins | sample ArcticOcean_MG_C_3_FD_187437 | JGI IMG/M metagenome (GOLD analysis project Ga0209402, IMG submission 187437) | Marine microbial communities from western Arctic Ocean - ArcticOcean_MG_CB8_126 (SPAdes) (version 2) | ecosystem: Environmental > Aquatic > Marine > Oceanic | place: Arctic Ocean... | reverse complement strand
AAGGATTGCCGGGGCGCACGTTGTCCCCGCGCAGTCTGTCCTTAAAGCGGGTGAGTCCCTCGCCGAGCGCCTCGGTGAGGTCGGCCCAGTTGATCTCGTTCGCGTTGTCGATCGCGTCTTGCAAGCCTTCGACATTGATCTCTAGCAGCGTGTCGCTCATAGCTCGATGTCCGTGTCGAGGCGGAAGCGCACCGAGCCGAAGAGCCACTCGCGCGACTCGTGGACGGTGAAGGAGGTCGAGACGTGGTGAGCCGACCACTGCTCAGAGAGTGAGGTCGTGTCGCCCTCGATAGCCTGGAGTGCCGCCAGGGCGTCGGCTAGTGCTACGTCGCGTGTGGTCTTGTAGTTGTGCACGTCCTGAGCCCAGACGCAGAGCAGATCGATCTCATAGCGTGCGCGCTCGTGTCGGTCGAACCGATCCCGGTATTGCCCGGTGTTGGCGATCGTCGTCGGCAGCACAGAGAACGCGCGGTTGAGTGCGGCCTCGGGTGCCCACCTAGGATTGAGCAGCTCGGCGGATTCGCGGAGGCTCGTCCCGCCCTCGACGATGGAGGCCACGTTGTCGAGCAGCTGGATGTGGGTTAACGCGGCCACAGCGGCAGGCTCCCGGTCTGGACGCCTGGGCCGCCCGTGAAGAGCACGGACTCGGCGCCCGCCTTCTCGGTGCCGTCCGCGTCCCCGTCTTGATCGTAGTCGTAGTCGAAGCTGATCGAAGCCCACTCGATCGCGAACATGTCCCGGTAGTCGTCGGCGAGCTCGGCGTATCTGCCGTCACCCGCTGCGCTCGCGCCGTCTCGAAAGATCAGCTCTAGGCTTTTGAGCACGAGCGAGTCGGTGAGTGCGTACGGGCTCAGAATCAGGTAAGGCATCCGGCCCGACTTGAGGAGCATGCGGACGAGGATCTCCCAGGCTGTCGTGATGAAGTCGTCGGCGTCATTCCCGGTTGCGATCATGCGGGAGAGGTTCTGATGCCTCGCCTGGAGGTCGGCGGTGACGACGGTCGGGAAGAGGTTAGACCGGACGAGCGCGGCGGCTCGGACGAACTTGACCGAGGGGTTCGCGCTGATCACTAGGTCCCACTCGATGCGCCATCCGTCGCCGAGGCTCTTCGTCGTCGGGAGGTCCACCGCTGCGATCGTGTAGGTCGCAATGCCTCCCGTGACGACCACGGCTGCCGCGTCGATCACCTTGACGCTCGCCCCGTCGTAGACCGTCACCGTGCCGGAGTCAGGACCGATCAGCGTTCCCGATGCGTCGAAGATCTGAGCCTCGATCGCGTTCGCGCTTCCGCGAGTCAACCACTCGGGGAACGGTGCATGGATTCTGTAAAGCGTGGCACTGGTCGTCATTCTTCGGCGACCTCGCCCGCCTCGTTCACGGTGTAGGTCCCGAGGACTGAGCCCGAAGAGTCACAGAAGCAGACGACGACAAGGTCGCCTCGTGTGCTAACGGTCGCCCGGTGCGGCTCGACTCCGAGCACGTCGGCGGCAAGGGCGACAGCCTCGTAGATCTTCAGGTCGTCCCAGATCATGAGGACCTCTTCATGACTCGGAGTCCGGTGAACTTGCACGTGATCTTAGAGTCTCGTGCAGTGCTCGTGAGATAGGAGGCCCACATCCCGATCCGCATGTTGTCAGGCCGAAGGGTGAACGCCGGGTCTGGTCCTGGGTTCGTCGTCGCGCCCTCAGGCTGTCCCGATCCCATGTCCTTCGGTAGCTGTAGCTCCATGTTCCCATACGATCGAAAGGTCGTCACCGACATCGGTTCCTGATAGGAGGTGTCGACAGATCCCGACGCCGCCCAGCCCGTGCCGGGGAACGTGGTCAACTCCAGGAAGGAGGGCTTCCCAGAGGCGTTGTCGTAGTTGTCGCCCTCGTGCTGTGGCGTTCCCCCGCCAAGTCGCGATTGGTAACTGTCGGCAGCTCCCACGCGGAGCCAGTTGTTGGAGTACCAGAGCCCGGCACCCGAAGCGCCGAGGGCACCCGAGAAGATCACGAGGCCAGCATAAAAGACCCCGTCGTCGGTCCCGGCGGTGTCGACGTCGAAGTCGCAGAGCGCTTGGATCGAGAGGGTGTCCGCGAGGCTGTAGCCCGAGAGGATGTCGTCGAGGTCCGCAGAGACTACGGGCCCGGTCTGCTCGGGACCCCACCAACGGCTAGAGGAGGTAGCAGACCCCGTGATAACAAACTTGAGCCCGTCGCTGCCCACGTCGGGGCTTCCCGAGTCTGCAAACGGCGTGTTGTTTGACTTCCAGTTAACGCCTCCGAAGTCCTCGTCCGTGTCGTCTACGAAGGTGTGAGATCCCGAGTCGGTCCAGTCCCACTCCCTGACGAGCTCCCACGCCGAAGAGGGGGGCCCGCTTCCTACGATGTTCCCACCGATCGGCATCAGCGGAACCAGATCACGGAAGCGCTCGGGGTGCCCGAGTCAGACTTGACCTCGATGTCTAGGTCGTCGCTGATGCCGGGAGGCGGAGGCCGAAGGGACCACGACGATCCGGCGGGCACCTGCTCCTCGTTCGCGCTGGCGAGCCGAACCGTGAAGCCGATCGCGGCGTCGTCGAGCGTGACAGAGATCGACCGCGCACCGTCCTCAAGCGTGATGCTTGATCCGTAAGCGGTCGACAAGACCTGAGTGGCTGATCGGTAGAGGGACACCTAGGTCAGGTCCGAGACGTCGCCGTTAAGGACAACGCCGCCGAGCTTCGTCTTGACCTTGATCTTGTCCGCAGCCCCGTCGATCCAAAAGACGATCTCACCGTCGTCTAGGTCCGCGTCGGCTGGCGCCGATCCTTTAACGTTGAGAAAGACCTGCCTGCGGTTGTCTACCTGGATCGCGCTGTTAAGCGTCTTGGTTCCTTTTGCCATCTTCAATGCTCCTAGAGAGGAGGCCGGGCAGCGAGCCCAGCCATTGATTAAGCGGTGATCAGCTCTTGCGCTTCACCCCGTCGACTACATAGCGGGCGGCTGCCCGCGCTTTGGTCTGTGCTTGTTCTTGCGATAGCTGGCCCCGAGACTCGCGGACGAGTCGGCCTGTCATTGCGTCGATCTTCTCGCGAACGCCTTGCTTCTCACCCGACATCGGGAACCTCGGCAGTCTTGCGCTTGCGCTTAGGAGCTCCGGCGCGCTTCATCGCTGCGATCCGGTCCTCGGCACGCTTGAGCCTGCCAGCTGCGATCAGGTTGGAAGGGTTAAGAGAGACGGCACCCTGGAGGCGCTCGACCTTCTTCTGCTCGTCGTGGACCTTGATCTTTAGGATGTTCGGCGACATCGGCGGAACGATCCCGCTCGCGATGAGGTGGCGCAAGAAGGCGTAGTAGTCCTCACCGCCGGGCTCTGTGAACATCCGCCCGGCCTCGACCGAGATCTTCTGGAAGGGGTCGATGTAGGAGTACCCGCCCGCAGCATGGGGCACGGCGACCATGTAGTCCTGGTACTCACCGAGGCGTGGGTCTGAGTGCTGGATAATGCTCCATCCTCGCCGCATGTTCCCGGCTACTGCTAGGTCGGTCCCGCCGCCTTCGGTCACTCCGTCACAGCCGGGATCGATCACAAGCTTTCCGAGCAGCGGAAGCCACTCCTTGCCTGCGAACATCCAGCGATGCGGATGCCACTTGAAAAGGAAGCGCGGCTCTCTGCGAATGCCGCGCGGGATCTTGACCGCATCCTGCCGCTGTGCCTGTGAGACTCTTTTGCCGATTACCTGTGCCATGGAGTTCCTACCCTCTAGTGACTTGGTTTGGGACCACGCGCCAAACGGAGGTAGCGGACTTGCCCGCCTTGCCGTCCTTCGCGTTCTTGTGAAAGCTGATCAGCCATCCGCCCTCGATGCGTTCACCGGAGGCGTGGGCGGGCTCCTCCTTCGACCAACGGAGCGCGGCGCTAACCGCTGCCCCGAAGGTCAAGGAAGAGGGATCACGGAGGCTGATGTAACCGTGAACCGCCATTGTGTTATCGGTCCGTGATGATGGCGACACCCTTGTCGTCTTCGGAGATCCCGACGCCCACGAAGGCGTGCGCGATGATCTTAGACAGACCGGGATCGGCCACTCGATCGAACTCGGCGTAGACGGGAGAAGCCGCCGGAGCCATTACAGCACCCGGCAAGATGCCTCGGGCCGAAGCCTCGACGTAGGCGATGCCGCCGCCGCTCATCATAAATCCGGCAGAGTCTGCGCCCACGTTCGCGGTCGGGACCATATCGCTAGTCCATACGTCAACACCGAGGAAGCTCCCCTTGAAGCCCTGGCCCTTCGCCTCTAAGGCGGCAGCGGTCGCGGCCATAAACTGCACAGCGCCGCCTTCGGAGCGGAGGGACTCCTGGAGATCTGTCCACTGGGTCCCGTAGAGAACACACGAGAACGGGATGTTGTTCGCCGTCTGCTCCAGTTGGAAGATAGCGGCGTAGAAGTCGTCCATCGTCAGGTCGACCGTCGTGGTGCCGACGGTGTTCGTAAACCCAGATCCAGCGACACAAGCCAGCTCGGTGAAGCGGATAATGTAAGCCTCGGCGACTGCACGCGCGAGCGTGTCCATGCCGACGTTGCCTGCGCCCTGAGTGACCTGCATGAGGTCGGAGAGTTCGTAGCTGATGATCTGTTGTGCAACCGTCAAGCTCAGGTTGTCGACAGGCAGAGCACTGTTGCCTTCGGGCGTGACCTCGTCGGCGTTCGCTGCCGACATCGGCGTCCCGAGGTTCACCTGGGCGGTCTTGGAAACCGAAGAGCCGGAGCCTCCGAGGTCGCCGAGCTTGATGCAGATCGACCGTAAATCCGTTCCATCAAATAACAAATCCCAAACAAGACTGTTCAATACCTCGGTGGCCCTGAGATTTGTCGAATCGTAGATTACTTCATTTGCCATTGTGTTTCACTCCAGCCGCAGCGCGGCGCGTAGATGTTGGTTCAATCTTCGCTGCGCTCGCCCGTTGCGGTGGGAGTGACCGTGCGCTTCGGTCGGTGCTCTTGCCTCGCCCGTGAGGTGGGAGTGACCTGGCCGAGCAGTCGACGAGTTAAGGCTAAAGCCTAGGGGCTCGCCGCGTCAAGTCTAAAGCCTAGAGTCCATTGATCAGGGTGTCCTTATTCCTGCGGAACTCCTCGATCGACATGCTGGAGATACTGCCGGGCGTGAAGGGCTGAGCGGCAGGCGGGGCGGGCTTGCGCCCGTTGTTGCTGTCCGGCATCGCGGGAGAGGTCGGAGCGGGAGGGGCAGGATCCGCAGAGTGGGGATCGATCTGCGCTGTAGGCTTGGGGGACAGGAACGCAGAGACAAGCGGAGTGTTCCGGCCCTCCCGCTCAAACCAATCGGAGAACTCGCCGGGCTGTTCGGCGCGTGCGAACTTAGAGCGCAGCACGTCGGACACGTCGGCGTCCTTGATCCCAGCACCGAGCAGGACCCGGTCTTGACCCCATCGAGACTCCGCCTCGGCGTGCTTCGACTGTAGCCCATCGAACTGGGAGCGCACCTCGGAGAGCGTCTCTAGCTCAGCCTGGAACGCTCCGGCCTTCGTCTCCCATGCTGCCGCTGCGGGGCGTAGCTCGGCGAGCTCGGCGGTGAGGGTGTTGCGGCTGTCGCGTAGTTCGGAGGTCCGAGTCTGGATCAGCTCTTGAACCTGAGCCTCGGTGTACGTCTTGGCGGTCTCGTCTGTCATCGTCCGTTACTCCTGCAAAGTGGGACGGAAGCCACGACCAACGGAACCCATGATCCGCTCGGCTTGTGGCTTCGGAATGTTGAAGAACTCGGAGAGCATCGAGATCCCAGAGTCTCGGGGCAGCGCACCCATCGCGACACGCTCGACGATCCCGGTCGCCGCTGTGACCTGCGCGCCGTTAAGCGCGGTGTCTGCCGCCTTGACCTCGCCGCCTGTCGAGACCGAGACCTTGCTCTCCAGGTCGTCGCCTGCGGCATCGGGCAGTCTGTCCATGCTGGCGAACTCCACGCGCTCTTCGCGGACGGTGTCGAGGTGGGCGAAGGCTTCGGCTCGCTCCATGCCGGGATGCTGGGCTAGAACGATATCGACCGGGGAAGCTAGGCCAACGTCTAGCAGCGACGTAGCCTCTGCGACCCTGGCTTGCCGCTCGGTCGGCGTCGGAGGCACTGCCATGTATCGGATCGAGTAGCCCGACTCGGGGAGGCTGCCGCCCTCGTTCGCGTTGAGCAGAGCAGCGGAGAGGGCGAGCACCTGCTTGTCTGCCCGCTCAAACTGGGCCTCGGATGCCTTCTGCATCCTGCGGACGGTCTCTCGCTTCAAGGCGATAGCGTAGCCGGATTCGGCAGCGCCGCCCGACTTCTGGAAGTCGTCGGGGGACAGGCCGCTGTGGGCGAGGCATCGCTGCTCGTAAGAATCTATCGCGAGCTGATAGCGCTCGGGATCTACAGACGCGCCGAACTGCCCGAGCCTGCCGCCGCCGGGGACCTCTTCGGTGAACATCGCGATCGAGGTGGGATCGAGGTGGACCTCTTTCCGTGCCGCCTTGCCGCTACCACGGATGGCCCCGCCGCCGAGCTGGACGCCGATCGCCCACCGCTGCGAGTAAGCAGCATCCCGGCAGAGGTATCCCCAGAACGACCAGAGCGCGCCGATGTGCAAGGTACATTCAACCTGCTCGGAGTTCTCCCAGGGGTTCCAGAGCGCCCCGGTCCGCTGGGCGTGAAATAAACTGTAAGGGAGGACAGGTTCGCCCTCGACGAGGTAGGGATAGTCACCGCCGCTGAACGTGCCGCCGAGGACTTGCTCGGTGATATCCTTCGCGTCTTCGATGTCGGCCCGTCCGCTCGGAAGCAGCACCCGGTACTTCGGATCCTGAGGATCGCGGATGTCGAGCACGTCCCAGGTCCATTGGTCCCGCTCACCCTTGCCGTCGCCCAGGTCGAGCGAGGCAAGCCGGGCTTCGACGACTAGGTTCGGCTCGTCGGGATTGTCGCCGCTTGCCTCGGCATAGACTAGATCCGAAGGGACGGCACGATAGAGCAGCTCACCGCGCTCGGTCGTGTAGTCGGATCTTATAAGTCCTTCGCGCATGCCGATCGTGTTCCGAGCGTTTCGCGCACCAATCGCCCAGAGCCCATCGAGCCGGACGCGGGTCGCGAAGTCGTCCACGTCGGAGTCGGGGTGAGAGACTCGGGGCGGGTTGTCGTATTGGATCGCAAGCTGCTTGGTAACCGTTCCGAATAAATTCCGCGAGGTGTCCAGCACACCGAGGCGCTCGACTGTCCCGATCGGAAAGAACTCACGACACTTGCGGTCAAGGTCCTGCTTCCATTGGCCCTCTAGCAGGCGGCGGCGGAGGCGGGAGTAGGCTCGGCGGGCTTCGTCCTCCTGGGACGGGAGCGGCGGAACGTCTGAGATTGCGGTCTGGTCTTGGCTCATGTGTCCTCGGTGCCCGTCCGTGAGTCGCCCCCGCAAGAGTAAGCGCGCAGGGCGTGCGAGGTCAACACCTAACGCACCTTGATGGTCGAGGTCGAGCGGTGCCTCGTGTCGAGGTACTCCCGACCGATGTACCGGGCAGCATCGAGGATGTGGCTCAGGTCTTTGTTCGCGGCGTTGCCGCCCGGCCCTCGCCAGTGACGGAAGCCCGAGATCAGCGCCTCGCAGTTCGGGTGCACGATCATCGACCCCTTGACCTGCGCGGAATGCAAGAGCCTCGCGGTGTAGGCGACCGAGCCCGGCCCCTTCCTGGCGGCCTTGATGCGGAACGGCGGTGACTCGGGCGGCAGGCCGGAGAGCACCGCGATCTTCTGCTGTAGCAATTCGTTCACGCGGTAACCGCTCTCGGCTTTGCCAGCACTGTTCACATCGCCCCGCGCCACGTCCACGGCTTCGGGTCCCAGGTCCCAGCGTGAGAGCATGTCGAGGATCCCATTAGCGTCCTCTTCGATCCCGCTGTGTCCCTGGCTCGTGTACTCGTCGAGGAAGTAGACACGCGGATTCGTCTTGTCCCGAGTGTCGAAGCCCGCAAGCAGCGCAGTCTGCCTGCCGTGTCCCTCGCCGTGGTCGATGCCTATCCCGAGCTGTAGTTCGCAGTCGGGGAGATCCTTGCTGATCATCTCGTCGGACCACGCCGAATAGTAGCGGTCAAGACTTACGCCGACCCACCCGCCGTTGAACCGCTGATTGCGTTCGGTCGGGAGGATCATCTGCTCGATCGCGTCCAGCTCCGCTTGACTGAGCCCCGTATTCTCGGGAGTCGGCGGGACGTGGATGTCCTCGATCATCCCAGCCTCGCACGCATCCTTGAGCCATCCGACCGGGCGACCGACCGGGGTGAGGGTGAGCCACAAGCAGCCCTTGCGAACTATCACCCGGCTCTGCGCTTCGGCGAACGTGGACTCGGCGGGCGGCTCGTCTAACCAAACGAAGTCGAGAGTGGCGCCTGCCGCTGCGAGGGTGCCCGCCGCCTGCGAGACTATGCCCATACTGTCGCCCGTCCTGAGCCGGAGGATCCTACGGTTGCCGACTCTAAAGCCGCGATCTGGATGATAGCGGCACTCGGGGTGAAGCAGTCCAGCGGGGAGCAGAGCGAAGAGCTTCGCCTCGATCTCCTTGCTGCTGTCGTCGCTGTAGGGCACGAGGCGCCCGGCGATAGGTCGGTCTGGGATCTCCCGGTAAGGATGCGAGTGGGTGAGCCACCACAACGATTCTGCGCAGCCCGCGTGACTTTTCCCGACGATCTGGTTCGGGCCTCGCATGCACCGCGTCTGCGCCGGGGATCGATGGAACCGCTCCTGACCTGGGCGGGGCTGATAGCGGGCGAGCGGGTTAGCTGAGACGGCGGAAAGGGCGGAAGCTAGCGACACGAGCAGAGCCTAGCAGAGTGGCTCGCCGAAGCCCTTGCAGTCGTCGTCGGCGCACCACGGCGGGCCGAAGTAGAGAGCCCGGCAGCCGACGCAGATCCGGCGGGCGCTCCTCGGCATGATGTGCCAGATCGAGTAGATCATCAGTCCGCCAACAGTTCCGCCAGGGTGAAGAGCCTATCGGCGCTCGTCGTCTGCAACCTGATCTCCTCTTGCAGATCCTCAAGGCTGTGCACCGCGTTCCCCAGGTCCTCCCACAAAACATCCCACGCCCGGCTGTGATGCCCGCGCCGATCGATGCGCTTGAACAGCGCCTGAGCCAGCGCCGCGAGGGACGCGACCTCTGCCAACTGGCGCGCAATCTCAGAGCTGCTCGCCCGCACCTAGTGCGCCAACTCTTCCAGCTCGGCCTTCGTCTCCATCTTGTGCTGAAGCGAGGTCAGTACATCGCGGAGAGCGTAGAAGGCAACGATCGCCTCTTCCCTCTCCTCGTCCTCGATGGCCGCGTACCGGAAGAAGTGATAGGCCGCGTTGATCGTCTGGAGTACTTGGTGAAGATCACTCGTCGCCCAGGCTAGTTTCTTGTCGCTCATGCTGTCCTCCTGCTAATGCCTCTGCCGAACGCGGATAGCCTCGACCATGTCGGGATCTAGCTCGGAGGCTAGGCGATCGAGCAGCTCGTCGCGGGACAGGTTGCTGTGGTCCTCTGCGTCGACCTCCTCAAGCGGCCTGTCGATGCCCAGGACCCGAGCCTCGATGCCCATCATCCCGCTCACGCTGCCCATGCTGCCGATGCCCCGAGCGTGCGCCTGATGGTCCCGAAGGCGAGAGATAAACTCAGCCCTTGCCCTGCTTCGGTTGATGCCCCTGTAAGCCTTCTCGATGTCGTCGAGCACTTCGTCTCGGTATCGGTAGATCGTGCGAACGTCTACATCGAGCTGGGAGGCTAGGGCGCGGACGATCCTGCCGCTCCATCCTGCCTCGGTCATCGTGCGCTCTACGAGGTCGAGCCTGCGCTTCTTTTCCTTGATCGTGGTGCGCTTATTGACCGCGCCTCCTGTGCTAGTAGCGACCGTCATTAGTCAAGCGCTCCCGGTCCTGGGTCTTGCCCTGCCTCCTTGGCCCAGGCTGTCCACCGCTTGCGGATCACGTCGCAGTATCTAGGATCGAGTTCGATCAGGTTCGCCACGTGCCCGGCCTTTGCACTCGACAGTAATGTAGTGCCGCTTCCGCCGAACGGATCCACGATGATCGCTGACTGTTCAAAGACCAAGCGTGAGACCATCCAGTCCCATAGTTTAGTGGGCTTGGGGCATGGGTGATCGACATCCCACGCGTTCGCCGGGGTGTTCATGTCCACTGCATCGGGGCGAGCGCCCCTGCCTGCTGCGAGAGACGGGTCCTTCCCATAGCAGAGGAACGGTTGCCAGCAGTTGAATCCCCATGATGATCTGTTCTGTCCCCCGCCATAGAACCAGCACAGAACCCACTTTGGCATGGGATAGTGCCACTGGTTTGCTACGCCGGGAGAGAACACCACTGCTGGGGCTCTCTCCCTTGCCAGTGGAAGCCAAGCGGCGGCGAGCGCCGCCAGTGCTGACTGTGAATCCTCGTGATCCCCGTAGTCTAGCCCGATGCCATATGGGGGATCTGTCAACACCAAATTCGCCCGGCCTCCGTCAATCACAGCATCCCATGTCGCACTGTCTGTGCAATCACCGCAGATCAACCGATGCGGCCCTAGTTCGTAGACCTCGCCGCGTTGGCTGTCTGGATCTTCTGGCGGCTCTTCGGGCTCGATGTCGTCGGGACCGATGGGCTCGGAGTCGAGCGAGGCTAGAAGGTCGGCGAGGTCTTCGTCACCGTAGCCTGCGATCTTCGTGTCGATGCCTTCGGCCTGTAGGCTCTCCAGGATCTCAGCGAGTGCGTCCTTGTCCCACTCTGCGAACTCGGAGAGGCGGTTGTCCGCGATGGCGATCAGTTCGGCTTGTGGGCCGTCGACGTCGAGGGTGATCGTAGGGACCTCGGTGAGCCCGAGCTTGAATGCTGCCTTGAGCCGGGTATGCCCGGCGATGATCGTGCCGTGCTTGTCGAGGAGGATCGGGTTAGTCCATCCGACCTCGCTGATCGTGTAAGCGAGTTCCTCGGCGGCTGCGTCGTTGTCGCGTGGGTTCTTAGCCCACGGTGTTAGCTCGGAGATCGGGCGAGTCTGGATCGTGAGGTCGTGTCTGAGTGCTCCTGCCATGTCGGCTAGCCTAGCCCCTTCCGATAGATCCCGAAAGGATCTTAGCTGCTCGGTCTGTGTTCTCGTCGGTGATCGGCATCTTTCGATCCTTCCGATGCTCCCACATCGCGTGGGCGATCGAGGTCTCAAACGAGCGAGCCATCAGCCACTGAACCTCGTCCTCGGAGAGTCGACGCTTCGATCTGCTCTTGACCTTCCATCCGAAGCGGAGCAGCTCTTCGACGTTCCGGCGGCGTTCGTAGATCTTGAGGTGGGATCGAAGGTGCTCGCCAGCTAGGCAAGAGCACGGCACCTGCACGTCGTGCCCTCCCTTCTTCTCGATCATCATCAGGTGCCCCTTGTCGCAGGCGTGGGGGCAGTGTGGGTCTTCGGGAACGTCGACCGCTCTAGCCTTGGTCCTGCGGTACTGCCGGATCACGTCGTCGAGGCTGAGCTGTCCGAATGCTCCCCGAGCTCTGCGCTCGGCGCACTCCTCTCGGGCGGCTGTGAAGGCTCGCTCTAGTCGGTCGGGGGCGATAGCTCCGAGACGGTGCTGTAAGTCTATGACCCAGGTCTCGACGACATCGGCCCCCGGCGCCTTCTGGTTCGCTGATGTTAGTTGGGCCTCTACGGTGTCTGTGATCTCTTCCATGCTGTCCTCCTGCTCGGTTATGTTAACGCGGCTCTCGCCGCTAGCCTCTTCTTGATTCTCTCTGCCATCGCCTCGTGTCGCTTGCTCTTCTCTTCGGGCGTCTCTGTGCCGGACTGCTTGGCTCTGCGCTTCGCCTTCGGCTTGCCGTCGCTGTCGAAGCAGGCGGCGAAGGCTGATGCCGGATCGGCTGTGCCCGCTGCCCACGCTAGGAGCTCCTCGACGCGGGCCGGGTCTTGCTGGGAGATCCCGATCCACTTCGGGCGGGCGACGTCGGCGATGCTGATCCGCATCCCGAGACGTTGCCGGAGGTCCGCGATATCGATCCGGCCTTCCCTGCTCGGCTCCTCCTCGATCGATCGAATGTCCTCCAGCCACGCCGCTCTGTTGTTGTTGTCTTTTACTTGTTTGTTCTTTGTCTCTTTAAGGGTACAGCCCACTGTACTAGGAGTGGTATAGCCCACTGTACTAGGAGTGGTATAGCTGGCTGTACTACAGCCCACTGTACTAGTACGGTCCACTGTACTAGCTATGGCGTAGATCGAGGCACCCTTGCCCGGTCCTCCGTGGTGTGCCCTAGTGACCAGCCCAGAGGCTAGGAGCCCCTTGATCGCATTGATCACGGTGACCCGCCCGTAGCCTGTCGCCGAGGTGATCGCGCCTATCGATCCGAAGGTCGCCGAGTCGGCCCGATTGTAGCCGAAGGTCTGCCGGATCAAGTAGAGCAGCACGCACCGCTCGGCGGGCTGTAGCTTGTCCCGCCGCATCGCCAGGTCGAGCAGGTCGTTCGGGATCATTGTAAAGCCCTCACTCACCGACCTGGGCCTCGCGCTCTACCCTGCCCCGGTCCTGCTCGCGGAGGCTGTCGAGCACCTCCTGCCAGTCGAATCGGAGCTGGCCCCGACCCTGTCCTCCGATGCGGAAGTGGGGGATCTTCCCATCGGTGATCATCTGCCGGATCGTGCGAGTGCTAACCCGCAGGCGCTCGGCGCATTCTGTTGTAGTCAATATGTCAGGCATGGTGCCTCCTTCCGCTTGAGTATACTCAAACGCAGCGGTTTGTCTCGCCCGCCTTTCAACTTTCTGCATCCTTCCGCTTGCACCCTCCCCGAGCCTCAAGTAGAGTCTGGCTCTAACTTGATGGAGGTCGAGACAATGAGCCACGACGAGAACATGCGGAACGCCGCGCACATCTACGACAACCTCACGCCGGAGGACTTCGGCGCACCCTCGGACGGTCACTGCGACCGCTGCGATACCTCGACCGACTGGACCGATCTGCGGCACGTTGACAGCCTCGACCTTTACGAGTGCAAAGGATGCATCGCTCACGGTGACCGGGATGCAGTCGGGGAGACCTGGCGGCGCACCTGTGACGACTGCGGCGACGTGTTCGGGGCCTTGCTCGTTCCGAGGCACGAGTGGGGCCACGTCTGCCACCCATGCAGCCACGCTCGGATCGAGGCTGTCCTAGCGAAGGCGGATCGAATGATCTCCGAGTACCGATCCATGCTGTCCCGTCACGAGGTCAAGGGCCATGAGTAAGCACGCCGCCCTGCTCCGGCGCCTCGACCGCATCGAGAAGCAACACCGACTCGCGATCACAGAGCGGAGGCACGCAGCCTCGGTCAAGTGGCGCACGATCGCAGACACAACACGAGCGCAGATCCGCTCACTAACGACTGTAGGAGGTCACAATGCCAGCAGCTAAGAAAACTCACGATAGCCTTGCATCCGCACTAGCTGCGGCTCAGGGCGAGATGACCGACGCACGACTTGGAGGCAAGGGGAACTTCGGACACTACGCCGACCTTCCCAGCCTCCGCGCTGCTTGCGTTCCGGTCCTGTCGAGTCACGGGATCGCGGTAGTCCAGATCGTGACGGGCGACGGAAGCACGGTCTCGGTAACTACCCGGCTGCTCTGGGGCTCGGAGACGCTCGACTGCGGCCCTCTTGTGATCCCCGTAACGGGCGCCCGGGGTAACCTCTGCCACGCGATCGGAAGCGCCGTGACCTACGGACGACGTTACACCCTGGGCGGGTGTGTGATGCTTGCCGCTAGCGAGGACGACGAGGGCGAGGCGCTCGCCGGGACTGTTACCCCAGCTCACCGCCCGGCTCGGATGGATACGGCCGGGAAGGCTCGGGCGATCTTGTCGAAGGAGATCGGATGCGGGAGTGCCAACGACGCCGAGGCTGCGATCCGCTACTCGACCTCGGGCAAGCTTGGAGCTGCCGACCTGAACAGTGAGGGAGACGAGATCCTCGCCGCCCTGGAGTCCCTCCGCGACACTTGCGGGGGCGACTG
>Ga0209402_10003903_pt1 | contig 13980 bp, 10 predicted proteins | sample ArcticOcean_MG_C_3_FD_187437 | JGI IMG/M metagenome (GOLD analysis project Ga0209402, IMG submission 187437) | Marine microbial communities from western Arctic Ocean - ArcticOcean_MG_CB8_126 (SPAdes) (version 2) | ecosystem: Environmental > Aquatic > Marine > Oceanic | place: Arctic Ocean... | reverse complement strand
ATCGGCGCCGCCGTATTCTTTGGGCCAGCTCATGACGAGCCATCCTCGATCGGCGAGGCCTTTTTTGATCTGTTCGTTGAGTGCCCAGTGATCGTCGCGAGACTCGTCGGCGGGTCCGTGCCAGTCGTCAGGGAGCGCGTCATCGAGGAACGAACTTAGTTGGCTTTTGAAGGCTGACTCTTCAGGAGTGAACTCGAAACGCAATATTTGAATTCCCGTCGAATAAAACGGATCGGGACTCTCCGTGCGTCAGCTTCTAACCGACAGGCACGTAACAGTTTTTACGATGCCCGGAACGCTGTGCATTCCGTCACTGATCAGATCGCCAATACCCGGGAGATCGTCGGCTTCAACCACAGCGATGATGTCGAACGGCCCTGTGACGGTGTCGACAGCTTTCATCATTACGATTTCTTTGAGCGCTTCGGCCACATCGGCTGTTTTGCCGACGGCTGTTTCTATAAGAATGTATGCACGCGTAGCCAAACGATCTCTCCATTGATCAGTGGCGCAATCCTATTCGTACAAGAACAAAGGTGTCAAAGCCAAACACAGGCTGTGAGGCTTGCTCTTTACGAGTGTCCGAATAACAGCGGGTAGTTTTGGCTGATTTAATTCAGAAAAGTCGGATTACATCGGTACTTCAAGTCTGCGAACCGTTGCTGACGGTCGGGACTCGAAGTAGGTCGAGTTGTGGGCAATCGAGTTGTATGTACCTGTATGCAGACCAGTCTGGGCAGCTCTTGCAGCTTCAAACGTTAGTCGTTGTGCCTGCGCTGGTTGCGACGGTCGTGCGGAAACTGGTCCTGAATCTGCGAGCCGACGTGGTACCAGTCCCGGTTGTGGGCGTTGTGGTTCCTGGTCGGTCATCAGTGGTCGAGCAGAATCGTCTTCGCCACTTTCAGGCTCGAACTGGAAGTTTGAGCTGACGGCGAGGAGTGTGAGGATGGTGACGGATGCGCCGCGTGGTGCGTACATCCCGGTCTCCCACTCACTGATGGTTTGTTGCCTGATGCCGATTTCACGGGACAACGCGGTCTGCGAAAGGGCAAGGTGGGTACGCAGCATGCGGATGTTATCTGCCTGCCACTTAAAGTCGGTTGGGGGTGCTTGTCTTGTCAACATAACTAGCAAGCTACGCCGGTTTATTTGTCGAGCCCTAGCGTTTTTTTTACACGCTTAACCGAATTTTGCGAATCTTGGATTCGATTTTCTTAGAATCACGGGGTGACACGTTAGCGTTTGTTGCTAGGTGTTAATGGGGTGTCGAGTTGGGATGAAGCGGGTATTAATCGAACTTGAGCATGTCTTCGAAATGACTAGCGTCGTCGAAGGGGCCGACTATCGAGAGCACAAGGTTCTCGGGCTTGATGACACGGTTGGCTGCTCGTTTGATGTCTTCCATGGTGACGGCGGCTATCTTCGCAAGGATCTCGTCGACGGTTTCTACTTTGTCGCGAAGTAGTTCCTGAATCCCTAGAAAACTTGAGACTGCACGACTTTCTTCCATGCGGAGCATCATTCGGCCCTTGGTTAGTTCGAGTGCTTGCGACCATTCTGCTTCGGTGACACCGTCTCGCATTTTGGCGAGTTCATTCAGGATGACGGGAATTGCTTCGTCGATTCGCGCCGGGTCGATTCCGGATTCGACGATGAGTGCTCCGCAATCTTTAAAGAAGTGCGCTCCGCTATGGATGTCGTATGCGAGTCCTCGTTGTTCACGTACTTCTTCGAAGAGTCGACTACTCATCGTTTCTCCGAGTATGACTGACATTATCGAGAGTGCGTGGCGATCGGGGTCGGTGTTTCCTAATCCGGACAAGCCGATTGCGAGGTGAGCCTGTTCGGTAGGTCGGTGTTCGAGGGCGACTCGCTTTTCTAATTTTTTGGGCTCGTAGGGGAACATCGGGAGAATCTCGCCATCGTGGAGGCCACCGAGCAGCCCGCTGATCTGTTCAACGACGTCGGCGTGTTCGATGTTTCCGGCCACGGCGATTACCGTGTTCGAGGCAACGTATTGCGTTTCGAGGTACTTGAGCATGTCGACGCGGGAGATTGCCCCGACCGATTCGACGGAGCCGGCGATGTCTCTGCCCATTGGCTGCTCGGGCCACAGTAGTTCATCGAGCATCATCGAGGTGCGAGCGCCGGGTGAGTCGAACGATGCACGGATCTCTTCGTAGACGACCTGTTTTTCCTTGACGATGTCTTCTTCTTTAAAGAGGGAGTTGAGCGCCATGTCGGATAAGAGGTCGATGCCTTCACGGTAATGGGGCTGTGCGAGTCGGCACCAGTAGCCGGTGACTTCTCTGTCGGTGAACGCGTTGAGGGTTCCGCCCACGCCCTCGACTACTTCTGATATCTGCCGGGGTGTAGGCCTGCCGGGTGTTCCTTTGAAGAGCATGTGCTCGAAGAGGTGGGAGGCTCCTGCGAGTTCAGGAGTTTCGTATCGAGAGCCGGCACCGAACAGGAAGATGATGCTTACGGCGTTGGTGTGGCGGAATGTGCTGGTGAGAATTCTCAGGCCATTGGGCAGCACGGTTCGGTCGAACGTGCTTGAGACGAGCTGCTGGGTTTCAGGTGTAGTCAACGGAGAATTCTTACTTTCGATTATTTTTCGTGCATTTGTAAAAACACCGAAATCAAGCGTATGGGCGGGAAAGTCGGGGGTCAAACTTACGAGAGATTTTGAGTTGGTGAGGTCGGATTGAGAGTTTCTTCGTACTGAGTAGTACGAATGTTGCCGCACACAGCTATGCCGGTATGCTGCGCGAGGCGGGTGCTCAACGATAGAATTCCTCTTCATGCGTGAATCTCACAGTTACGAATTGAATAATCGTGTGGTCGGCGGGGGCATGCGTCCTTGAGAAGTAGTGATTCTGAGCAGAGCTCGGATTTCGTTATTGACGACTACTCGGTCAGTGAATCCCGGTTAAAAGAGTTCGTTAGTCGGATATCGATTCCGAGGGTTTCGACGCGCTATGCGCTGGCACTTATTTTGTTGCTGGCTGTGGTGTTGCGGCTGTACGGAATTAACTGGGACCAGGGTGGGTTATTTCATCCTGATGAACGGGCGTTTCTTTCGCAGGTTTACAACCTTGAGGTGCCTGAAGGCGACGAGTGGCAGAACGTTCTGGAGCCAGATCTCAGCACTCTGAATCCGGGGTCGTTTAACTGGGGTAGCCTGCCTCACTACGCATTGAAGGCGGTTCAGTACGCGGTTGCTCCGTACAAGTGGATGAACTTGTTCGAGTTGCGATACGCGGGTCGAGCGCTTTCTGCGTTATCCGACACGGCAACAGTATTTCTCGTATTTCTCATAGGCCGAGCTGTGTTCAGCAGCAGGGTTGGGTTACTTGCGGCTTTGCTTTCGGCGATTGCTGTGCAGCAGATACAGCTGAGTCACTTCTTCGCTGTCGAAACGTTCATGACGACGTTCATCGTTGCCACGATCTTCTATTCGTTACGTGTTGCTCAGGAGGGTCGGCGACGCGATTCTGTGCTTGCGGGAGTGATGTTTGGGTTTGCGGTGGCGACAAAGTTCTCGGTGTTGCCGTTGGGGCTGGCGCTGGTCTTATCGCACCTTATTTACTCGATATCGAGGAAGGGTGATCGGTTTGACATAGACGGACTAGGGTCGGATGCGGCTGCGGCTCGGCAGTGGGTTTCGTTCAAAAATATTGTGATTACTGCGGTTGCGGTTTTAGTGACTCTTGTCGTCACGCAGCCGTACATGTTCCTGGATTTCGGTACGTATGTTGGGAGCATATCGACACAGGGTGAGATGGTTCGTCGTGAAGTCGATCTTCCGTTTACTCGCCAGTACGAGGACACGCCGAGATACATCTACCAGATCGTCCAGCTCAGCACGTGGGGACTTGGGCCTGTACTGGGAATAACGGTGTGGCTGGGGCTGCTTGGTGCAGTGGTTGCTGGGGTGCTTGCCCGGCGCAAAGCTGATCTGGTGATACTGGCGTGGGTGTTGCCGTATCTATTGATTACCGGCTGGTTCGATGTGAAGTTCATGCGGTACATGATGCCTCTCGTGCCGTTCCTGATTCTGTACGGTGCGCGAGTTCTGTGGTGGGCGTTCGAGGTTATTAAATCGTTGCAACCGAATCGGCGCTGGCTACGGGTGTTGCCGATTACGTTGGTGTTGTTGTTCACGGCTCACTATTCGCTGTCGTTTATGAATGTGTACCAGGGTCAGCATCCTTTGAATGAGGTTTCGAACTGGCTGGAACTTAATGCCAGGCCGGGTTCAAAAGTCGTACAGGAGCACTGGGAAGAGGGCATTCCGGGTGTGGTTGGACTTCAGATGCACAATCGGGCCGTCCTGTACAACGGAGAGAATAAAAGGAAGTTCGCCGATCTGACGGCGCTTCTTGCGGAGTCGGAGTACTTCGTGTTGTTGAGTAACAGGCTCTACGCGACGATTCCCAGATTGCCGGAGCGCTACCCGCTGACATCGGTGTTTTACGAAAAGATTTTCTCGGGTGAGCTTGGCTATGATCTGGCCTTCTCGAATGGTCGTTACGTGGGTGGGTTGGGCGTCGACTATTACGAGGATCCGTTCGCCAGGTTGGGCTTTGGTCCTCCTGAGAGATTTCAAGAGCCGTCGGACGGGTTATTTACCGCGGGATTCGGTTGGGCTGATGAAAGCTTCTCGGTTTATGAGCATCCGCAGACTTTCATATTTTTCAACAAGGACCGACTCTCAGTTCGACAGCTGAACAATGAGATTGGGTCTTCACGTTTTGATGCGTTCTTGGTCACTCCGGCTGAGCCCGGGTTGCTTCTTTCTGATGAAGATGCCGAGAAGCAGCAGGCTGGTGGTACGTGGAGTTCGATTACGTTTTCGCGGTGGCTGCCCGACTGGATAACACCAGTTGTCTGGTACCTCGCAGCACAATTGTTCGCGCTCGTAGTGCTTCCGATCGCTTTCGTGGTGTTCAGGCCGTGGCCCGACCGTGGTTATCTGTTCGCCAAGCCGCTTGGGCTTTTACTTGTGGCGACTACCACGTGGCTACTCGTTAGCTTGAACGTTGTTCAGTTCAGTTTCTTTTCGGTGTTACTGGGCGTTTTGTTGCTGGCGACTCTTTCTTATCTGACGTTAAGGGCGACTGGTAGTGATCTGAAAAACCACCTGAGATCGAACGCTAGACGGTTCGTGAGGATGGAAATCCTGATCCTGCTCGCTTACGTGGCGTTCCTGTTGATCCGTGCGGCGAATCCTGATCTGTGGCACCCGTGGAAGGGTGGCGAGAAGCCGATGGACTTCGCTTACCTCAACGCGGTGGTGAAGTCGTCGACGATACCTCCCTACGATCCCTGGTACGCCGGTGGATATTTGAACTACTACTACTTCGGTCAGTTCATTATTGCTTCGTTGATTCGGTTCACGGGAATTGTCCCGTCGGTTGCGTACAACCTTGCGGTGACGTTGTTGTTTGCTTTGACGGTGGGCGGCGTCTATTCGATTGTGAGCGGTCTTGTTGAGCTGACACTGCGGGCGAAGCGTGTCCCGGTCTGGTCTCGGAAGTCTCCCGTATACGCGGGGCTGGCTGCGGTCGTGTTGGTGGTGATCGCAGGAAATATTGATGGGTTGTTGCAGGTATTGCAGGGCGCTTCTCGGACATTTTTCCAGGATGGGTCGTTCGGTTTCTTTGATTTTTGGCGTAGTTCGCGCATGATGCCTCCGGATCCACCGGGACACGAGATCACGGAGTTTCCGTTCTTCACGTTCCTGTTTGCTGATCTTCACGCGCATCTGATCGCTATTCCGATAGCCATAACGGCATTTGCTGCGACCATTTCGGTTTACCTGAGGATTGGTCGGAAGCGACCGGTTGTTGAGTCGCTGGCGGGGTTGTTCGTTCTGGGCGTTCTGGTTGGTTCGCTTCGAACGATTAATGCGTGGGACTTCCCGACTCAGTTATTACTGGCGGGCGGATTCATCGTCGGTGGACATCTGCTGGCATCTGGACGATCGCTGATTTCTCGATTGATGGTCGGTGTAGCGAGCACCGTGTTTGTGTTGGTCGTTGGGCATGTTGTGTTCCTGCCGTTCCACTCCAGCTTCGAGCTGTTCAACAACGGTGTGATCAAAAGTCGATTCACGACTGATTTGCTGCAATACATCGTCATTCACTCGGTATTTTTGCTGCTGATAATCAGCTGGCTCGTGTACATGTGCCGAGAGCGGCTATCTAACGCACTGGCAAGCGTGGCGAACGGACCGTCACCGGGATCTGGTGTTGCTGGTTGGATATGGCAGATCGTTCTGGTCCTTGTGGCCGCGGTGGTTGCGTCGCTTGCGCTTACCGGGTTCGCGACGATTGCGTTTGTCGTGGTGGTCGGTGCTTCTGTGCTCGGGGCGGGACTGACTTCGTACAGTGCGAGATTGCCGGGTGCGAGGTATTTGCTGGTTGCCGTCGGCATGGTTGTCATGGCAATGGCGCTTGGTGCCGGTGTAGATGTATTCACAGTCAAAGACGATATCGACCGGATGAACACCGTGTTCAAGTTCTATCTGCAGGCGTGGGTGTTGCTTGCGATGGCTGCGGCGTATTTCGGTTGGTTCCTTGCCGATGCGGGCAAGTTTTCTTTCAGTAACGTTCGACTGGGTCGAGGGGTGTGGATGGGGCTTCTTGCGGTGCTGGTGATAGGGGTGATGGTGTATCCGGTGCTTGGTACACGTCACAGGAACTCGCTGCGATTCGAGCAGAGTGGATTGGCGCTCGACGGGATGGCGTACATGGAAACGTCGACTTACGTCGATAAAGAGGGGCCCCTGACACTGAAGTACGACTTCGATGCTATTGAGTGGATGCAGGAGAATATCTCGGGTTCACCAGTGATTATCGAGGGACTGGCTGATCAGTATCGGTGGGGCAATCGCATTTCGATTTATACCGGGCTACCCGCGGTGATTGGCTGGGACTGGCACCAGAGGCAGCAGCGAGTTGGGTATGCGTCGACTGTTACGCGTAGGCGGATTGACGTTGATCAGTTTTTCGAGAATTCGCAACGTAGAACGGCTCTGTCGACTCTAGATAAGTACAACATTCGGTACGTTTACATTGGAGAGATGGAGCGTGCCAAGTACTCGGAGGCCGGGATAAAGAAGTTCGCAAGTATGGAGACGGACGGGCTTGTTCAGGTGTATCCGACTGCGAATTTGATTGAGGCGGGTTTGGATACGCCGGTTGTGATTTACGAGTACACGCCGGTCGAGTAGTTGGTGAGCTGGGCTGCGCTTAGAGCACGGCGCGTGACGATTGTCATTGCGAGGAGTTCGACGACGTGGCAATATGTGGTCGGCGCGCAATTATCTCGACTAGCTAGCCGCGGATTTTCTGGTTGCTAACGTCGTTGCGTTAGGTGATACGGGCAAGCTTAGTTATCACGGAGTCGGAAGGTTGCTCCGCTACGACCGCTGATTGCCACGTCCCTCGCTCCTCGCAATGACACTAAACGCCGAAGAATGGCGTTCAGATCAGTTTTACAGTTCGCCGTCTTCGGGGACGATCAGGCCGTAGTCTTCATCGTGCCTTCGGTGTACGACATTTATTTCTTTTGTTTCCTTGTTTCGTAATACGTAGAAATTGTGACCCAGCAACTCCATTTGGGCTGCGGCATCTTAGACCGATTCTGGCACGACAGGGTGTCACTTGGTTCGGACGAGTTGTCCGTGTTCGAGAGTGGTGATCCCGCCTTCTTCGACCTCGCTAACCGACTCCTGGGCGAGTTGCTCGGCGATGGCCAGCCCGAGTCCGCCTTCGACATAGCGTCGATTCTTATCTGAGTAGCGGTTCTTGTATCGGCTTATCTGTCGGGTAACCGTGTCGGAGACGTGGTCGATGGCGGTGTATGGCGAATCGCCGCGTATTTCGCCGCGGATGACGCCTCGCTTCATCCTGATCGTTACTTCAGCGATGTAGCGTTCTTATTCTTTTTGAGTTTGTTCTTTTCGGATTTGTAGGAATACGAGAACCGGATCACGGAATCTTCGATCAAGGATGCTGAGTCGTTTCTCGGCATAGCTTTTGATCGCGTCGGTAAGAGTCGTGTTGTTGGCGGTGATTCTAAGTTCCACATATCCCCCAATTCGAACCCAAATATTGTTCTTGAACCGAGCACCAGCCCGGTACTTATATATTCTATTGCCGGTTCACCCTGCCTGAACCATTTTTGCCATGATTAATCGCTGGATATGCGACATTTGATTACTGCTCTGAGAGAAATCACTTCCGGTGAGATAAATCTCCTGTTTCCACCCACCTGCGTTCATTGCGGGAGAGAGGGAGCACTACTGTGCCACATCTGCGTATCTGAGTCGACTTTGGTGCTTCAGAATGTGTGCAGAAAGTGCGCAGAGCCACTTCCTAAGCCCGGTACATGCGCACGATGCGTGGCAGATGCTTCGAGTCTCGACCGGTTATACGATTCGTATTTGTACGAGTCGCCTGCGGGATCTGCGGTAAGAGCGTTTAAGTTCGATGATGTTAGGGCGCTAGGGCCAGTGCTTGGTGGGATGTTCAATATTGCCGCCATGAGTCGTAGTTCCGCAGATCTGGTGGTTCCGATACCGCTTCACAAGCCTCGCTTGCGATCGCGGGGCTACAACCAATCTGAGATTCTGGCTCGACTGCTGTCCGAGCGTTTGGGTTTGGAAGATCACAACGACATCTTGATTCGAATTGCGCATACGGTGCCCCAGTCAGAGCTACCCACGGCTACTGCCAGGCACAGTACGATGGCGGGCGGTTTTTCGACGAGCCCGAACGCATCTGCTGTCGTTACTGGCAAGCGGGTTCTGCTGGTGGATGATGTATTTACTACTGGAAGCACTGTGAAGGCCGCTGCCGATGCTCTCAAGTCTGCGGGAGCAAGCTGGGTGGGTGTGGCTGCGTTAACCGTTCAGCCGATTGGGGCCCTGCAATGAGCAACACACTGAAGGCAGTGTTCTTCGATATGTACGGCACGCTCGCTGGATTTGATCCGCCCCGCGAACAGATACAGTCTCAGGCTGCTGAAAAGTTTGGCCTGAGTGTTACGAGAGAGGGTATCGACGCCGGGTATCACATGGCAGACGAGTTCATGACGACCCAGAGCGCTACGAAGCCGCTACGGACAATGAATGGCAATGAGCAGTGGGCGTTTTTCGCTCGATTCGAGCAGCTTGTGCTTCAGGGAGCAGGTCATGAAGTGGATCTCACGTTGGCGGGTGAAATCTGGGCGGAGGTGCGGAAGCAGGAGTATCGAATTGCGTTGTTCCCGGATGTGATCGATGGGCTGGCGCGGCTTAGAGCGACGGGGTTGATCGTTGGAGTGATATCCAACATGAACTCTGCGAGTGAGAGGCTGCTAGCCGACATGGGGCTTACGGATCGCGTTGATTTCGCGGTTACTTCGGGTGAAACCGGCGTTGAGAAGCCAGATCGTCGAATTTTCGATGCGGCGCTGGCCAAATCGGGAGTGCTGGCCGACGAGGCTGCGGTTGTTGGGGATCAGCTTGAGTCGGATATTTTTGGCGCCGAAAACGCTGGAATGCGACCAATTCTTATCGACCGGTATAACGGGCATCCGAACTACTCGAAACACCCCAGGGTGACGGATATGGAGTCAGCGATCGCTGTTATTACGGGTATGAGCGCTGGTTAATGCGTATTATTTTCGACTTCGCCCACAATTTCGCTGATTCGCTCAGCCATAAAGAGCAATAATTTGAAAATTGAACGAGTTGAGTCGATCCTTGCGGGTAGCAGCCAGATCGTCAGGATATTTACAGATAACGGACTTGTTGGTGTTGGGCAGTCGGCGTGCTGGGGTTATCTGGAAGCTACCGATGCGGTTGTGAAGAAGTTTGCTGATTATCTTGTTGGCAAAGACCCGCTCGATATCGAGCATCACTGGCAGTATTTGTACAGAATGGGCCCGTTTCGAGGTTCGGTTCTCTCTGGTGCATTGAGCGCCGTGGATATTGCGTTGTGGGACATCAAAGGCAAGGCGTTTGAGGCCCCGGTGTGGCAGTTGCTCGGCGGTAAGGTTCGCAACAAGATTCGCCTGCACCTGCTTATGGGTGGAAAGCGTGCAGATGCTTCTGATCAGGGGACGAGCGCTCAGGGGCTACTGTTGAACTCCAGTGATGCCGTAGAAGAGGGTTTTACGGCTATCAAGACCGATCCGCTTCCAGACGGATTCCAGTCGATGACCCTGCCACGATTGATTCACGACACTCGCGAAAATGTTGCAGCGATGCGTGAGGGTGCTGGCCTCGATGTCGACATCATTCTTGAGATGCACCGGAAGCTGACTCCGATGGTTGCTATCGCACTTGCGGAGCAGCTTGTTGAGTTTCAGCCGATGTTCTACGAAGACCCAATTCAGATCGATTCGATCAAGTCGCAGGCCGAAATTGCGCAGAGGACGACTCTCCCTGTCGCCAACGGTGAGCGGATGCATTCGATCTGGGAGTTCCGCGAGATGTTCGAGGCAGGTGGCAGCCAGTATGCGAGGCCTGACCTGGGACTGGCCGGTGGATTTACCGGGGTGAAGAAGATCGCGGCGATAGCAGAGTCGTATCACTCGGCGGTTGTGACTCACAACTTTTTAGGGCCTGTGCTTACTGCCGCCGCGTGTGGCCTCGATACGTCGATTCCGAACTTCTTGACGCAGGAGTACTCGAAGGAAGATGAAGAGCCGTTCAACGCGATGTTCAATTCTTCGTGGCAGCGAGACGGTGGGTATATTCCGGTTCCGGATGTTCCGGGAATAGGTATCGATCTGACGGTCGAGGGATTTGAGTCGCAGCCGTACGAGCCTCGTGAATTGCGGGTCATTCCAATGCGGGAAGATGGTTCTGTGGGCTACTCGGTTTAGGGTGGCGTGATCGCCCGCGACCTGTAGCGCGTTGCGCAAGCTCGTTGTAGTCTCCGGAGATACGTTTTTTTGAACTGGAGAGAAACTTGCCCGACGCAGCGTCAAATCCGCATCGCCTACCCTCAACCGTAGTTCCCTCGCACTACCGGATACATCTCGAACCTGATCTTGCTGAAGCTACCTTTTCGGGCAGTGTGGAGATCGAGGTTGAGGTTGGTCAGGCGACCGACAACATCCAGATCAACTCGGCCGAACTGGCGATTTACTCAGCGTCGATTCTCGATGCCGTAGGCACGAAGATCGAGACTTCAGAGATCAAGCACGACGAGAAGATGGAGAGAGCGACACTGAGTTTTGATTCAGAGTTGTCGCCGGGTCCGTACACGATTGTTGCCGAGTTCACAGGCATCCTCAACGACCAGCTTCGAGGCTTCTACAAATCGGTATTCACCGATGATGACGGTGTTGAGCACACGATTGCAACGACTCAGTTCGAGAGCACTTCTGCACGCAGGGCGTTCCCGTGTTTTGATGAACCGGCGTTCAAGGCGTCGTACGGCGTGACGCTCATTGTGCCCGAGGGCGAGTTCGCAGTGTCGAACGGTCCGACTGTTTCTGAGACAAATCTTGGCGATGGTCGCAAAGAAATCGTCTTTGAAGACACGATGGTTATGTCGACTTATCTGGTCGCATTCATTGTGGGTCCGTTCGAGGCGACTGACCCAGTGGACGTTGACGGCGTGCCGCTGCGCATCGTCCACCCGATCGGAAAAGGGCATCTCACCGACTACGCGCTGGAATCGGGTGCGTTCGCGTTGAAATTCTTCACGGAGTACTACGGAATTTCGTATCCGGGCCAGAAACTCGACATGGTGGCGGTTCCAGACTTTGCGTTTGGCGCGATGGAGAACCTTGGCTGTATTACGTACCGAGAAGTTTTACTGCTTGTCGATAAGTCACGCTCGACCGAGCCTGAACTGCTTCGGGTTGCGGACGTTATTGCGCACGAAATCGCTCACATGTGGTTCGGCGATCTCGTGACGATGGAGTGGTGGAACGGAATCTGGCTCAACGAGGCGTTCGCTACGTTCATGGCGACCATGTCGTCGGACAATTTCAACAAAGAGTGGGGTCGCTGGAACCAGTTCAGTCTTGAGCGTTCTATGGCGTTTGACGTTGACTCGCTGGCAAACACACGCCCGATCGAGGTCGAGGTCAATTCGCCAGAAGATGCCGAGGCGATGTTCGATTTACTGACCTACGAAAAGGGCGGGTCGGTACTGCGGATGCTTGAGCAGTTTCTTGGTGAGGAAGAGTTCAAAGACGGGATTAGCTACTACCTGAACAAGCACAAGTATTCGAACACCGAGACGAATGATTTGTGGGATGCGATCGAGCACGTTACGCAGCAGCCGGCACGCCGAATCATGGATTCCTGGATATTCCAGAAGGGTTACCCGCTGGTTAGCGCGTCGATTTCCGAGGACGGATCGACGATTACGCTGTCGCAGGATCGATTCTTGTACACCGAGGGTGAAGAGGCCGACACTACGATCTGGTCGGTTCCTGTGGTGATGAAGGTCGGCACGGATTCTGGTGTTGAGGAGGTTCGGTATTTGCTTGAGGAGAAGTCTGCTGAGATCAAGCTGGATTCTCCTGCACTGTGGGCATCGGCTAATGCGGGTGGAAGTGGATTCTTCCGTGCCCGTTACTCGTCCGAGATGTTGACGGCACTTTCGGAAAGCATGTTCGAGAATCTCACTCCTATCGAACGGTTCGGTCTGGTCGACGACACCTGGTCGTCGGTGATGGCTGGTCGTACTTCGGCGACTGATTTCCTGGACTTCGCACGAAGCTTCCAGGATGAGACTGACCTCGATGTGTGGACTGTGCTATCGAGTTGCCTTGCTGGACTCAAGAAGTTGGTTGAAGGTGAGGCGGAGCTGCAGTACAAGGCGGTTATCAGCGACCTGGCGCAGCCGGCATTGGACCGGCTTGGCTGGGAGCATTCAGATAGCGATACGTCACGAGATCTTGAGCTTCGGGGTCTGTTTATCCGGCTGCTGGCGAACGTCGCTGACGATGAGCTTGCCACGAAGAACGCTTCGGATCTGCACGATTCATATTTGAATGATGCGGGATCGGTTGAGCCGAACATTGCGGCCGCTGCTACTGGTGTTGTCGCTTCGAAGGGTGATTCGGCTAAGTACGAAGTATTTTTGGATAAATACAGGAACCCCACGACTCCGCAGGAAGAGCGACGCTATCAGTCGGCGCTTTCGGCGTTCCCTGGCGAGGACGAGATGAACCGCACGCTGGCGATGGCGCTGGATGGCACGGTTCGAACTCAGGATGCGCCTTACTTGCTTGCTGTTTGCATGCGGAACAAGGATCAGGGCTTTCTTGCGTGGGAGTTCGTCAAGGACAACTGGGACAAGATCAACGAGGACTTCCCGTCGAACAGTATTGTTCGGATGCTTTCGGGTGTTACTTCGCTGAGTACGCCTGAGCAGGCTGATGATGTGTTTGCGTTCTTCGATGATCACGAGGTTTCGCAGGGTCAGCTTACGTTGCAGCAGACGTTGGAGAAGCTGCGGGTGAATGTTGCGTTGCGTGAGCGTGTGAGCGGGCCGTTTAGCGAGAGTTTGACGAGCTAGGGGTTGGCGTGTTCCTTCTTCCTGAGTGGAGAAGGTTAGATTGAGAGGGAATGTAGACGGATGTTCCACTTGGAGAGTTTTCGCGACCCCTCACCCTGTTCATTTCCCCTCACCCAACCCTCTCCCTAGGGGAGAGGGTTAACAGGAGAGTCGAGGCTAGGTATGACTAACAACGGGAGCGGTGATAACGAGCGGCCCGGGTTGGAATTGCCTACTTTTCCTCCGGTGATCTTTGGTGTTCCTGTTCTGGCTGGTGTGGCGGTTCATTTGTTGTTGTGGGACGCCGGGATTTTCGGTGGTGTGTTGGGCGTGTTGATCGGCGTGGTACTGGTTTTGGTTGGACTGGGATTGATCGCCTGGAGCTTTGTGACTATGCGTGCTTACGGTGAGCATCCGGAGCCGGGGCATCCGACTAAGACGCTTGTGGAGTCGGGCCCGT
>Ga0209402_10003893_pt1 | contig 14002 bp, 10 predicted proteins | sample ArcticOcean_MG_C_3_FD_187437 | JGI IMG/M metagenome (GOLD analysis project Ga0209402, IMG submission 187437) | Marine microbial communities from western Arctic Ocean - ArcticOcean_MG_CB8_126 (SPAdes) (version 2) | ecosystem: Environmental > Aquatic > Marine > Oceanic | place: Arctic Ocean... | reverse complement strand
CGCGAGCGCGGCATCCATTTCGATGTTGGCCATGGAGCGGCAAGTTTCTGGTATCGCAATGGCATGCCCGCCATCACCCAGGGATTTCCACCCGATTCGATCAGCACGGACCTGCACATGGGAAATGTCCACGGCCACGTTCATTCGATGCTGGACACGATGGGAAAATGCATGGCCATGGGGATGGACTTCAACGAAGTCATCTATCGCAGTACAGTGACACCGGCCAAAGCCATTGGCCATACGGAGTTGGGGACACTGAGCGCCGGTGCCGAAGCGGACATTGCCGTATTGCGACGCACACCCGGGACCTATTCCCTGCGTGACTGCGGTTGGGGTCGGATTGTCGCCAAAGAGCGCCTCGAGTGTGAGATGACGGTCCGCAATGGGCAGATCCTTTGGGACCGCTTGGGATTGTCCTGTCCTGACTGGGAGGATGGGGGCCCTGACTATTTCAATTTGCCAGGTACCCAGGCACGTGGTGTTGTGCGGTTGTGGCGCAACTGATGGCGGATTCAGCACCTGCCACCTCCTGGCACGCTCATCGGTGGCCCCTTCTTGCGTATCTGGTGCTTGCCGGATCTCGCCTGCCTCAGCCACTACATGTGGCAGAAGCGATTGCGTTGACACGCACCGATCTGGCACTGGAAGACTGGTTGGCCTTCGGTTATTCCCCAGGATATCTGCTGATTCTGAATCTGTGGGCGACGGCCACATCAAGTCCCCTCTGGTTGCACACCCTGGGGCTGGCAACAGGCCTGTTGGCACTCATCATGGCGCCCCGCGTGCTGCGCGGACTCGCCGGTGTGCACGCCAGTACTGGCGCCATGTGGTTTCTATGTTGCTCGCCCTTCATCGTCGATCATCTGGTGCGGGTCACGCCTTCGAGTCTGGCGTTACTCACGATGGTTGGATCGACTCTATGTTTTCTCGAATTCTTGCGCGCTGGCGACAATCGCTGGCTCGCAGGTTGGTCCGCAACCAGCCTTGCCGCCCTGCTGCTGCACGGTGGACTCTTCGTTCTGCCTCTGCTACAGTCGGCGTGCATGCTCATCGCTCGCGAACGCACCCATGCTCGGCAGCGGCAATGGTGGCTCGCACAGATCCTGCCATTGGCCCTGTTCGTCAGCCTCTTTGCTGATCCTGTGGAGCGTTTTCTGCGCTCAAGGATCGGCGATATCGCCGCACCTCTGGAAGCATTGGAGGGGCTGGGCCGTGTGAGTGACGGCCTGAATTTTCCTGGCACACTGGCAACAGCAGCGCTGATTCTTTTCCTGCTCTTTTCGGGACTGCGTGCTCAACAGGGCAATCGTCGCGATCCACGACGTTCTCTACTGTGGGCCGGTTGGTTGGCTCCCGGTGCGATCTGGCTGTTGTGGTTGCCTTATCCATTCTACGCCTTGATGGCGGCACCCTTCCTCGCCGCCGTCGTCAGCGCCGGGATCCGCACGTATCCCAAATGGGGTCGGCAAGTCCTGTGGACGGCGATCCTCTTCATCTATGGTTGGGGCCACATGACGGTGCTGCGATGACGACGATTCGCTGGGGAATACTTGGTTGTGGAAATGTATGCGAGGTGAAGTCAGGGCCGGGACTGCAAAAGGCCGAGGGCTCGCAACTTGTCGCCGTCATGCGTCGTGATGGTAAACGGGCCGCCGACTTCGCCCGGCGCCACGACGTGCCGCGTTGGTACGATGATGTAGACGCGCTGATCTCAGATGATGGTGTCGACGCCGTCTATATTGCGACGCCCCCTTCGACTCACCTGGAACTGACGCGCAAGGTGGCCGCCGCGGGCAAGCCCGTCTATGTCGAAAAACCCATCGCCCGCACCGGCGATGAGGCACAGCAGATGAGGTTGGCCTGTGCTGAAGCAGGTGTCCCCCTCTTCGTCGCCTACTATCGGCGACGACTCCCCGTGTTCATGCAGGTCGAACAGTGGCTGCAGGAGGGAGCGATCGGTGACATACGCTTCGTCAACATTCGCCTCTTCGGGTCCCCGTCGCAGGCAGATCTGAGTGGCGCCGGTGCCGGCTGGCGAGTTGAGGCCCAGATCGCAGGAAAGGGTGGTTATTTCCACGATCTGGGTTGTCATCAGCTCGATGTGCTCGACTATCTGCTGGGCCCCGTCCACGAAGCCTGCGGCCAGGCAGTCAATCAGGCAGGTCTCTACAACTGTGACGATGCAGTCACCGCTGCATGGCAACATGCCTCCGGGGTTGTGGGCAGTGGCTTGTGGGTCTTCACCGCCTACAAGGACAGTCGGACAGAAGAGATCGAAATCGTTGGGAGCCAGGGCCGGATCTGCTGCTCTGCCTTTGATCTGGCACGACCCCTGCGACTTGAGCGGGAGTCGAAGCCGGTGAAGGAAGTCACGATCGATCCCCCCGACCACGTGCAGCAGCCCCTCATCCAGAGCATCGTGGACGATTTGCTGGGCAAAGGGTCTTGTCCGAGCACAGGCGAGTCCGCCTTGCGTACGGCCCGCGTGATGGACTCAATTCTGCGCGTTACCTGAGTAGCTACTGTGCGCGTTGCCTGAGTCGGGCTACGAAGAATCACGCAGCGCCGTGAAATCCGCTCCCGTGGGTTCTTGGAAAATTCGCAGATCGAACATGGGCATCACCGCAAGCAGGTGGTCGAAGATATCCGCCTGAATCTCCTCGTATTTCACCCATTCGATATCGCGTGTGAAGACGTAGATCTCAATGGGTAGTCCCTTGGATGTCGGTGCCAGCTGACGCACCAAGAAGGTCAGATCTTGGTGAATTCTGGGATGCTGTCTGAGATAGGCGATGATATAGGCACGCAGGGTACCAACATTCGTCAACCGCCGACCGTTGATCAGTTCCTTCGTATCCGTGACATGCTCAGCATTGTAACGCTCCACCTCCGCACGTCGTTGCCTTAGTCCCTCTGCGAGCAATTCGAAACGCTCAAAACGCTCGAGCATCTGTGTGTCACAGAGTTGGATCGTATTCATGTCGATATAGATGGCTCGTTTGATACGACGGCCACCACTTTCCGACATACCGCGCCAATTCTTGAAGGATGTTTCTACAAGTTTGTAGGTCGGAATCGTCGTAATCGTCTTGTCCCAGTTCTGTACTTTCACGGTATGCAGGGCGATGTCGATGACATCCCCGTCGGCACCGAAAGCGGGTGCTTCGATCCAATCGCCGACCCGCACCAGTCGGTTCGCCGTGATCGTGATGCTGGCGACGATATTGAGGATCGTGTCGCGAAACACGAGGATGATGACGGCCATCAGTGCACCGATGCCCGACATAAGCACCCAGGGAGAGCGCCCGGTCAAAACAGCGACCGTCATTAGGCCACCCAGGATGTAGACGACGAGTTTTACGATTTGGGCATAACTCTTGATCGGCACCTCGCTGGCACTGGCGAAGTCTCCGGACAGATCCTGGAAGGCATTGATCACGGCCCCGGTGACCATCAGCAGCACCAGCAACATGGTTGCACTCACCACCTGACGAACCATCCCAAGATCACCTGGCAGCGCGTCCGCCCCGTAGTACAGGACTATAACGGGCGCCAGCAGGGCCAAGCGGCGCAGCACATTGCGCTGCAGCAGCACATCGTCCGCCTTCGTCCGGGTCGTGCGGATCAGTCCACCAATCCAGCGGACCAGCACCTGCCGAGTCACGACATTGCTCAGTGCCGCCAACGCCAGAACAGCCAGCAGTCGTACGAGGGACGCCGTCATTCCATGCACGGCGAGCCACAACTCAGCCTGCTTCCAGATCTCACTCATTCTCTATCTCCCAAGGCGGTGCAGGACCGGTCGATGACAGTGCAGGATCGGTCGATTTCTGCTCGCAGAGTTTCCATTGTTCTCACAGCAGGGGTACCTTCTTGCTCACTCGATGTGTTCATCTAATATGGGTCGCAATCACGATCGGAGACGCCTGATCGTGGATCTCCCTCTACTGCCTGTGGAAATCTCTGTCCTGTGACCACGCCTCCCACTGCACCTGATCAACGAATCACGCGACTATTAGCCGCGCTGCCGCAGGCGATGCTGCGAGAACAGGTGGGCTTAAGCCGCCATCTCAACGCTCTGCGCCAGGGGCTGCTCGAGGGGCGAGTCTCCAAACGACTCGTAGCGGATCTGGATCGGATTAAGCAAGACCTGCATCGTTCTGTGCGAACCCGAAAAACTCGTGAGAAAGCTCTGCAGGGGATAACCATCCGTTTCCCCGAAGAGCTGCCCATCAGCGCCCGGGTAGACGACATCCGACAGGCGATTGAACAGAATCCGGTCGTCGTCATCGCCGGCGACACAGGATCGGGTAAGACCACGCAAATTCCCAAGATTTGTCTGCAAGCAGCGCGTGGTAGAGCTGCCAGGATCGCCGTAACCCAACCACGTCGTGTAGCGGCTCTGTCCCTGTCTCGCAGGCTTGCGGAGGAATTGGACGTGGAGTGGGGCCAACAGGTAGGCGCCAAGATTCGCTTTCGTGATCAGACGGCGCCGCAGACCTTGGTCAAGTTCGTCACAGACGGCATGCTCCTCGCCGAAATTCGCTCTGACCGCGACCTGCTCGAATACGACACGCTGATCGTAGACGAGGCGCATGAGCGATCTCTCAACATCGATTTTCTCCTGGGATACCTGCGTTCTCTTCGAGAGCGTCGCCCCGATTTGAAGATCATCATCACCTCTGCCACGATCGACACGCAGAGTTTCTCGGATGCCTTCGATGGTGCACCCATCATCGAGGTCTCGGGGCGTATGTTCCCAGTCGAGGTGCGCCATTGGCCCCTTGAAGAGTTGTTCGAAGACGGGGGCGGCGACCTGTCGTATACGGACGGTGCCGCGACGGCCGTCGAACGTCTGTTGGCAGAAGGTGGACGGGGCGATGTACTCGTCTTCATGCCATCGGAGCGAGATATCCGCGAGACACGCGATTTGCTGGAAGCCCGCCTTAGCTCGTCAAAGGGTCCGGGAACCAGGTCTGGACCTGTCGAAATCATGCCGTTGTTCTCGCGATTGTCTGCCGCCGAACAACATCGCGTCTTTGGCGAACACTCGGGGCGGCGCGTTGTGATCGCCACCAATATCGCCGAAACGTCCCTGACCATTCCGGGAATCCGCTACGTCGTCGATACCGGTCTCGCCCGCGTCAGTCGCTACAACCCGCGGACGCAGACACAGCGTTTGCCGATCGAGGCAATCAGCCAATCCAGTGCTGAGCAGCGCAAGGGTCGATGTGGTCGCATCGCCGAGGGCATCTGCGTACGACTGTACGGAGAGGAAGATTTCCTTTCTCGCCTCGAATACACACAACCAGAGATCCAGCGCGCCAATCTCGCCGATGTCATCCTGCGCATGCTTGATTTGGAATTTGGCGCCGTGGAGAATTTCCCCTTCATCGATCCACCTCAGCCTGCAGCGATCAAGGGGGGCTATCAGATGTTGGAAGAACTGGGCGCCATCGACCAGGACAAACGTCTGACGCGCCTTGGTGTCGACATGGCACATTTGCCGATCGCCCCCACTGTGTCACGCATGATCCTGCAGGCCCACGCCGAGGGCGCCCTGCCTGAAGTGCTGGTCATTGCCGCTGCCGTATCAGTACAAGACCCGCGCGAACGACCGACCGACAAGCAGACGGAAGCAGATGCGCAGCATCGGCGCTTCTACGATTCGCGCTCAGACTTCATCTCGCTCTTCAATATCTGGCATGCCTATCACGATCGACTCGAGACGGGCACACAGAGCCAGATGCGCCGATTCTGTCGGGAACATTTCCTCTCTTTCACGCGAATGCGCGAATGGCGCGATATCCATGCGCAGTTGGCATCCACCCTGCGGGAAAAGGGTGGCTTCCGCCTCGACGTAAGTTGTCTGGGACGAGACACCCAAGACGCAAGCGACGAGACGGGTGTCCGCGTCGGCGCCGAAGCATATGATGCCATCCATCGCTGCATCCTCACTGGCCTGTTCAGCAATGTGGCACAGAAGAAACGGGAGCCCAAAGCACACAACCTCTACAATGCGGCTCGAGGTCGGCAGGTCATGTTGTTTCCTGGTTCAAGTCTGTTTCAACGATCTGGCAAAAAGAAGACGAACAATCCCGCTTGGATCATCGCCGCAGAGATGGTCGAGACCAACAGACTCTATGGCCGAATTGCCGCCGCGATTGAACCTGCCTGGATCGAGCAACTAGGAGCGTATCTGTGCCGTGTCAGTCATCGTGATCCACACTGGAGTCGCTCCGCCTCCCGGGTTCTAGCCCATGAGACGGTGCGCCTCCATGGTCTGGTGGTGGCCAATCGCCGTATCGGCTACAGTCGGATCGCGCCGCGGGAAGCGACGGACATTTTCATCCGCGAGGCGCTGATTGCTGACGATGTCGACGGGGTTCACCATCCCTTCCTCGAGCACAACAGTCTACTACGAGGACGCCTGGATGCCTGGCAAGCACGGCAGCGGCAGCGGCACCCTGTGGATCTGGACGATGCCTTCCACGATTTCTATGCCGAGAGACTTCCTGAGGGCGTCGGTGCCGTTGCCGATCTGAACAAGCTGGTCAAGGACCAGGGCGGGGATGACTTCCTCCATGCCGAGGAATCCACATTGCTCGCCGGGCATAATCTTGCGCTGGACGACAATGCCTTCCCTGCAAGTGTCGAACTTGGCGATGGCGAACCCTTACCTCTCGTTTATGCCTATTCACCCGGACAGGATGAAGACGGAGTCACCCTTCGGGTCCCCTATCGACTCGTCGATGCCGTACGTCCTGACGTTCTGGAATGGCTTGTACCCGGACTGCGCGAGGAGAAGGTCACCTACTTGCTCCGTTCCCTGCCCAAGGCGCTGCGCAAGCGTTTCGTACCCGTGCCGGAGACGGCACGCAGACTCGCACCAAAACTGAGACCCGCAGATGGATCCTTCCTCGATGCGCTGGAACGGTGTGTGGAGCAGGAGTGCGGCATCACGGTGCGTCGCACCGACTGGGACGCGGAACAGATCCCCCCCCATTTGACGATGCGCGTCGAAGTAGAGGGTCGCGGTGGTGAAACCATCGTGGCAGGTCGTGACCTGACGGCGTTGACGTCACAGCTTGAGCGACCTGCCGCGGCGCCGGTTCAGGCCGGTGATGCTTGGCAGGATGTGGTCAAGCGATGGGAACAAGATGACGTCATCGATTGGTCTTTTGGTGATCTGCCCGAGCGCCTGGAGGTGACACAAGTATCAGGTGTGCCTGTATTTGGCTTCCCGGGGTTGCAATTGGATGGCAGCAGCGTGCACGTACGTGTATTTCCGCAACGCGATGAGGCCGAAACTTCGACCCCAAATGGTCTGATACGCATGTGTGAATTCGCTCTGCGTGATGAAGTGGCCTGGCTGCAACGCGAGTTGTGTGACCTGCGCAAGCTCGTCTCCGAGCATCGATCCCTTGGAGAGCCAGCCGAACTTGAGGCGCAGACATACACCTCCGTCGCTCGCTATCTCTTCCTGCAGCCGCCCTTGTTGCCTTTGACGCAGACGCGATTTGCTGAGCGTGTGCAAATGGCACGGGATCGACTCGACGGTCTTTCGGAGCGAATTCTTTATCAGATCGAGGACATCGTCCACTGGCGATCGCAGATCATCGCCATCGGTCAACCCTATCCAGAGCTGGGCGCAGATCTCAAGCGCCTGCTACCGAAGGGATTTCTCGCCAGCACCGACATAGAGCGTCTTGCTGATCTGGTGAGATATCTGAAGGCAGTGCACGTACGAGCAGATCGCCAGCGCGCGGACAGATCCAAGGACCGCGTCAAGGCGCGACAGATTCAACCCTTCGATGACGAGTTGGAGAAGATCTCCAGCGACCTGGCTATACAAGGGGCGGCACGTCGACAACAGATCGACATCTATCGCTGGCTGTTGGAAGAGTACCGCGTTTCCGTCTTCGCCCAGGAGTTGGGTACAGCTCAGCGAGTGTCCGCCAAACGCTTGCATAAGCAGTTGGAAGCGGTGGAGAGGGCCGGCAGCTGATTTGTGCGGCCTTCGATTCGGACTTGATCCATCGGCCTGTGACCTACTATATAAAGACGCCCGGTCCTTTTGCAGGGCCGGATTCTGTTCGTGATCCAACTGGAATCGGAATGCAAGCTTTAGAACTTCCTGCAATGCTGGGTGCCCTCGTCTTCTCCTTTGGCGTCATTTTGGCCAAAGTGATGACGACATCGTTGATCGTTCGAATGAACCAACAGATCAATCAGGTCGTTCAAATGAAGAGCGAAGCCCTGGGTCGACTGAAAGTCGCCCAGAGTCAGAAGCAGATCCTCGAGAAGAACAAGAACGTGATGGACAAGAAGAAGGCCAAGATCGAGAAGAAGATCGGGCGATTGAAGAAGGAGATGGGCGAGATGGAGGATGAAGAATCGGCGCGAAAGAAGCGTACCGAGACTCGTCGCGTCACCTGAGGCGTATCAGGACAGACAAAAATACAGGCGCCCCATCCTTCTTTGGATGGGGCGCCTTTTCAATTTCTGACTCATCGCTGCCCATAATTCAGGCTGCCTCACAGCCCGAACATCTGATCAGATATTCGCCTTGAGCCAGGTGTAGCACTTCTCGTAGCCGATACCACCCTCTGCCTCAGGACCCTCGTATTCAGCGGTCCAGGCACCATCATAGCCGGCCTTTGCCAGGCAAGCACGCGCGTGATCTAGGTGGATTTCACCCTCGCCGAGGGCGGCCCCCTTGTAGTTCTCACGCGAACCGGTGCCGTCTTTCATGTGCGTATGAAACACATGGGGCGCCAGGATCTCGTAGAAGTGATCGACCTTGTCCAGGTCGTGTCCGAACCAGCGATAGTTCATCGTGTCCAGATTTACACCCAGTCGCGACGAACCGACTCGCTCGATCAGACTCAGCTGCCAGTCTCCGTCATTCGTTGACACGCCATGGTTGTCCAGGGCGATGCGAACATTGAGTTCCTCGAGGAATTCGGCGCAACGCTGGAATGCTTCCAGCATCATACCATCCCACTCCCCGTCGGGCACCAGATCACCTCTGTTCCAACCACCGTCGGAGCGGATGATGTCCGTGCCAGCGTGGGGGATGATCTGACAAACACGCCGATAGCGCTCGATCTGTGCTTCCCAATCGCTGCGCTCTGCCTGCAAGAAATCGTTGCCCGCAGCCACAGCCGAGATCGTCATACCAACACTGTCAAACAACGCTCGTACCTGCTCTGCACGACGACCATCGTCGTCATCAGCTTCGTCCCAGATATCACCGATCTGTAGTTCGCAGGACTTGTAGCCGATGTCACTGGCTCGCCGCGCAAATCCTTCCAGATCATACCCGGGCCAGTTGTAGTGGATGACACCTATACTCGACACGCTGGTTTCTCCTGCTTAGTGAACGGTGATCAGTTCAACATCGAAGATGAGTGTTGCATTCGGCGGAATCCCACCTTGCCCGCGTGGTCCATAGGCCAGATCACCAGGAATGGTCAGCTTCGCTTTGCCACCGGCCTTCATCAACTTCAGGCCCTCCTGCCAACCGGGAATGACCTGGCCAAGTTTGATCCCGATCGGCTCACTGCGATCGACGGAACTATCGAAGACCGTGCCATCCTCAAGCGTTCCATGATAGTGCACGGTGAGCGAATCGCTCACTGTCGGGTTGGGTCCCGTGCCGGCGACAACTTCCTGATAGACTAGGCCTGACTCGGTACGTTGGGCGCCTTCCTCTGCAGCCGCTGCAGCGAGGAACACCTCGGCCTCACCTTTCTGCGCTTCCATGACCTTCTCGTTGCGCGCCAACATCAGCTCGTTCATCTGCGTCATCTGGGTTTCCAGATCAAATTCTTCTCCCAGAATGGCATCGCGGAAACCAAGAGAGATGACTGCGATCTCTTCCTTGGTAAACATTGTCTGCATTCTGAATTGCTGCACCATTCCATGGCCGATGGCATACAGCGTACTGTCCTGGGCCGTTGTCACCGTCGCTTCAGCCGCCGGCGCAGAGGATCCTGTAGCGCCACAGGACCACACGGTGGCAGCCAGCAACAGGGCGGGCATGAGCCAACGGGTTCTGCGGCTACGTAAGACGTTCATCTGTTGTCTCCTGACGAAAAAAATCTTGATTAGGTTGCTCCGGCGATGGATGGATTATGGGTCCAAACGCAGGAACTGTGATTGCAGGGGGGCAAGATCCGCTCGAATCACCGGGCCCTGTAATGTAAGGCATGGCGTGTTACCAGTGACCAGATTGAGTGCTTTGTATGAGTCATAGACGACAACCGGTCGCGACAACGTTCCTGCAAATCGCTCTGCCAGCCAGTCCATTTCGATGTGAATCTGGTGATGATTGAAGGGATCCAGGTTGTGGAGCACGACGATCGCTAAACCAACCTGGTCCGTGTCAACCAGGTAACGTGTGGCGGCCAGGACCCGATCACCTCCCTCTATATGCCGGTGATAGTAGACACGCCCATACCGCAGCGGCGCGAGGGCGTCCATCATGTCCGGAAGAGCACGGTAGGCACTCCCGAGATCTGACCCGGGTGACGGTGCTGCCAGATCTGCACGCAGCAAGGTTGGATTCTCAAAATCCGTCGCCTCACACTCCCCCCACTGACTGCCCCACTCCAGAGCCCATGCCAATCGACACCCACTAGCTTGCACCGGGCGCTGTGAGTCCTGTGCCTGCTGGGCGGCGGGCGTCGTTCCGAGGGTGGCGTTGATGAGCGTGGCCTGAAGATTCTTGGTGACGGCCATCGTGCGATGCGCAGACTGGGTTGGATGAGAAAGGCCCTGCCAGTACCGCTGTGCCGTCGGCTGCGTTGACAGTTCCCTTTCGAACCGCTCCTGCCAGACCCGGGTAGCTCTCGGACTGTCGTGATTTTCGAAATATGCCTTGGCCACAGTACCGGCGGCGAAAGTTGAATGCATCTGCTCCAGAAAATCAATCAGCGGTGTCGCTTCGTATGCATCACGATGGAAATCGACAAGCAGCGCGTAGATCATGTCAACGGGAATGTCCACGGCCTCTTCGATCGGGCACAGGGTCTCGCCGAGCACCAGTGCATCGGGACGAATGTCGTGAATCCGATTGGGCAATTTGCTCAGGAACGTGCGATCTATGGTCTGACTTGCGTCAATTCGCACACCGTCCAGATCGCAACGCTGGATCCAATAGGGTGCAATCTCCAGTAGGTATTGCTGCAGGGGTTCGTTGTTGGCAAGATCGAAAAGTGCCACGTCTGAATATTCGAGCCAGGCGATACGATGAATCGATGGTCTGCCGTCGGCTTCCTGTACATACCATTCTGGATGACGAAGAATCAGTTCGTTGTCACGGCTCGTCTGCATCAGAACCAGATCGAAGATGACCCGCTTGCCTGCTGCATGGGCCTGGCGAGTCAGTTCGCGCAGGTGCGCCCTGGCGACCAACTGCCTTAGAGGATCTTCACCGTAGTGTGCGACGATCGCTTCGCTGCCGAGCTCCACCAGCTGCTGCGGCCCAGCAGCTGAGATACCGAGAGTCTCCGTGACATCGGTCGAATCAAACAGACCCTCGTCGAACAATGGAGCCAGATCGATCTGCGCAGGGTCCGGCACCAGATCTGGATCGAGAGCATAAAAGTCAGCCACCGCGTAGGGACTGCCAAGGTCACCTTTGCGAACATCCTCACCCGTATGCAGATCGCCGCAGCCGGGTCGGAAGAATGGCAACAAGTAGATCACATCCACAGGTAACTCGGCAACGACCGCCGTCAGATTCTGAATGTGCCCACTGTGGAACATGCCATCTTCGTCCACGCGTGCATGCAGCTTGCGCAAGCATACCTCCATCATCGATGGTGCTTGGGCCACCCAGGCTGGTGACACGACCAGGACGCCATCCTGGGTCGGCGCCACGTCGGGGAGACCAATCCACTGCTTGCCCGGATCATCTTGAGCATACTCGTCGGCAGAAAATTCAACCGTATACCGATACGTGCCGCAGCGGCTCAGCGGCAATCGGGACGAATGAAAGACAAGATTTCCTTCGCATAAACGAGGCGTCTCTGCCTCGTCGACATCCAGAAACATCGGTGCGCATCCAGTGGCGTCGTCGACCGCATCCGAGCGCAGACGAACATCGATGAGCCCTGGCCGGATTCGCGTAAGATCGAGGGCGCCGAGAAATAGCTCGACCCGTACACGCATCGACACGGGTCGGTCTGCCGTCACATAGGCCCGTGCCAGAGTGGGTGCGAACGTCAGGCCATCGATCTGGATCGACAGCTCTCCGGCCCAGACGATCCAATTGTCGTAGGCACCGGCAGCGAAACGGTCGTGTAGCTGCGATCTGATTTGGTCACGCAGCGGGAAGGTTGTCGTGATGGAGTCTGTTCCTGGGCCGATACTTTGGGGCTAGTGGCTGGCGCGGTAGTGCTCGCGCAGCAGTCGTTGTCCGAAGTCATCGTGCAGGTCACGCCACACGGCGTGAATATGGTTGGCGTCGGTCTGCGTGTTGTCGTATTCGGCAACGAAACAATCACCTTGGACACGATAGTAGTGACCAGCCCCTCGATCCGTAGATCCCGCCCAGGCGAAGCGGGCCTTGCTTAGATCGGATGTACGGACTCGCGCCATCTCCATTTCGGCCACGCCTTCTGGTAATCGCCAGACATACACGTGGATCAATGACTCCAATACCTGAAGTTGTCCAGCACTCATATCCTTACCCAGGAGCCCCTCGTCGGGTAGTTCGTCGGTGACAGTGACGACATTCGTGGTCAAAATATCAGGTGGCGCCTCAGCACTGACGATGGCGACCTGCTGCTGTTCACCATCGAGTTGGCTGAGCAGATCGCGCGCGACGTCTTCCTCGGCGGCCAGAGCACGCAGACCCTCGCGTTCGCCATGGCGCACATGAGCGGGATTGCTACCGAAGAACAACGGTGCGGGTGCAAGACGACATCCCTCGATGATCGTGTGATTGATCGAGATGTGGTGTCCTTCGAAACGCCAACCCCAGGGCTGCTCGCCGCCCACGTCACCAAAGAGGCTTAGGTAGTAGAGCTCGGGATCACGCGGAAAACGACGCTCGCCGCCTTCAATCTGGGCCAGGACGGTCTCCAGCTCCATGATGGTCGATGCGGTCTGCTGACCCGTGGCACTCAAGCCGGTGGACAATAGCATGCGTGTCAGCTGCTGTTGAATCGCATCCATCTGCTTCAAGGGCAGGCCCACACGATCGCGTGGTACATAGTGCCAGTCGGTACGGACAGGACCATCAAAGGGCATGCAGACTTGTTGCCGCTGACCCTCATCCAGTGACTGCATCAGAGCCACGGCAGCATCCGTCATGCGTTTGACCGTGTGGTGATGAACGCGCGTTGTATCCATTGTCATTCTCCCGAGTCAATCCTGCGGTCGGCGACTCTTCAGGTCACTGTCCAGGTCGATGGTCGTGAAGGTCTCGCCGGGTATACCAACAGCGAGACGTACGAAGTCGAGGCCCTCGTGGGTCGAATTGTATAAACCATGTCCGACACCAATGGGGTGAAACGTCACCGAACCGGGTCCCACGTCAAAGGTTCGCTCACCGATCGTCATCCATCCCGTGCCGGCGAGAATGATGAACACCTCTTCCAATGCACCGTGGTAGTGGTGGCCCAACGAGCTGTCTGATCCCAGGATCGCGTGATCGACGAAAACCCACGAATCACCATGAAAGTCTTCTGGACGCCACAGATGGCGCGTCGCAATCTGGCCACTGCCCCCGTGAATGGACGGTCGCCAGGTCAGCTTTTTTGCATCAAAGGTGTCGTGCTTCGATGTAGACTCTCCAACCTGCTCGAGACCCACACGTGCGTTGAGGAGGCGCGTTGGCCCACTGGCGGTGAAGGCCGCACGCGCCGGCGTCGATGTCAAAGCCGCTGGCGCCGTCAGACAGTCGCCCGCTGCTGTGCAACCTCCCCCTTCAAGCAAGATCAGGGTCACCTCTTCCTGCTCGCCGACATCGACGCTTTGGCCATCG
>Ga0209402_10003888_pt1 | contig 14015 bp, 28 predicted proteins | sample ArcticOcean_MG_C_3_FD_187437 | JGI IMG/M metagenome (GOLD analysis project Ga0209402, IMG submission 187437) | Marine microbial communities from western Arctic Ocean - ArcticOcean_MG_CB8_126 (SPAdes) (version 2) | ecosystem: Environmental > Aquatic > Marine > Oceanic | place: Arctic Ocean... | reverse complement strand
CGTTCATGGCACTGGAGTACGGTCTCAAGGCAGAGAAGCTCCAGCATGTTGAGTACATCGCGGCGTGGATACGCCTGTTGGAGGATAAACCAAGAGCAATTTTTACGGCAGCGGAGCAAGCGCAGAAAGCGGTGTCGTTTCTCAAAACCAAAATCTGAGGAGTAAATATGGATATTAAACTGTTATTCGCCCCTGTCGTCAGCTTGACCGAACAGCTGGTCGAGCAAGAGAAGGCAGCAGTTAGGCTGAATGCCAGAGTCAACTTTCTCTCTGAGAGAGTTGCCAAACTGGAGGATGAGATGATTTCCACCGAAGAGTGGGATAAGAATCATCCGTCTTCTACATCCCTTCCTATCCGCTCATCACGGTCAGAAGAGGTGAAAATGTTACCCGCTCGGTATCCTGCTAATGATTCCGGAGTGATCGGAGTTGTCGCAGCAAAGAAGGAGTCAAAGGCAAAGAGGGATGAAGTATTCCTTTTAAATAAGGAACAACTTCGGGATATGCCTGAAGGTTTCTATCAAGAGCATGAGAATGAACAAGATCAGGATGAATATCCTGAGTTTTAAACCATAAAGAGGATACTGTCGCTTTTTTCTTGATTATCCATGAATGCTGTTATATGATAGAGACAATATGTAACTATCATGCCGACAATGGAAAAGGAAAAAGCGACTGTCCTCCCCTCTAGTTTGAGGGCACAGGCAAAACTCTTCGGGATCAACACCGGAGAAATTGCCAGGTCTCTGGGTTACTCCAGAGAGTACGGATATGCAGTCCTTGCAGGACGTCGCACAAATCCAAGGATTACCTCAGCAATCTTACGGGCTATACAGGTCCGCAAAGATTATCTACGGAAAATTCTTTAGGAGAGCAATGGAAATAACAAACCTGATGGGACTACCTACCCCCATCGTCAATGCAGTGCGGAATGACCCCTACTCTGCAGGAGATGCTGACATCTCCGTCACGGGGTTAATCAATCCCGCTCACCAGCGGAAGCTAATCAACCTGCACTGGGAAGAACTTCAGGAAGACGTTTCAGAACGTATCTGGAGTCTGTTTGGGCAAGCAGTTCACTCTATACTGGAACGTGCTGCCTCAGAGGATTATGTTGTTGAGAAGCGACATTATTGGGTCTCAGGAGGATGGAAGATCTCAGGACAGATAGATGTTTATCATCCCCAAAGCGGGATCGTCCAAGACTACAAGACCACCTCTGCGTACACCGTGCGAGACGGCGGCTACAAGAAAGACTGGGAGTCCCAGCTGAACAGCTATGGCTGGCTTAAGAGGGTGAACGGATACGCAGTCAATGCTCTGGAAGTAATTGCCTTTCTCCGTGACTGGAGCAGAACCCAGAGGGTAAAGAGTGGCACTGGCTATCCAGAGTTTGCCGTAGCAAAGAGAGAGATCCCCCTTTGGACACTAGAGGAACAAGACGAGTACATTGCAGATCGTGTACTTCTCCACAAGATGACCACTCCTCCTCTCTGTACTCCAGAGGAGCGTTGGGACAAGCCAACGAAATGGGCAGTGAGGAAACCCGGAGCTGCAAAAGCAACCCGAGTCTATGAAAGTCATGAGTTAGCCCTCCAGCATATTGAGAAAGAGCCAAAACTGGAGATGGAGACACGACCCGGAGAATCGGTCAGATGTCTCCACTACTGCCCTGTTCGCGCTCATTGTGAGTACGGACAGATACTGTGACGGCAGGCACGATGACATGGAGTTGTCGGGGCCGGAAAGATACGGATTCTCCGGTCCATGCCTGCCTTTTTATTAACTTATTTAATTAAGGAGAACAAACAATGGATAAATACGCACAAGCGCGTGAGCTTTTCCCTGCGGATCAGCATTCTCAGAAGTCTTTTGGATCACGATCCGAGGACTGGATTGAAGCACACTGGATCATCGAGCGCCTGAATGACGTTTACGGAGACCAGTGGCAATGGGAGTGCATGCGATCCCAGACTCACACTTCAGAACGCCGGGGCAAGGTGTACTATGAAGTAGAGGGCACATGGAGGCTCACAATCCCGACCGAGTCCGGAGATAAGTACCGGGAGGGAGAGGGTGCAGACGGAAGCGATGACCTGTGCAACGCGAAAAAGGGAGCCTCTTCCTACGCGATGCGGCATGCAGCAAAGCACTTCTCTATCGGAATAGAGTGCTGGACTCGCCCTATTTCTGCGACTCCTCAGAAGCCTGCTCCTCAAAAGCCCATCACACCCCTCCCACACTTTCCTGTCAGCCAAGTCTTTGCGGAGTTGGACAAAGCATTCGTTCATGGAGCTAAGGCTGCCGTGCAAGAAGATGCTTTAACTCTCCTTGAGCGTCTCAGGACAAAGAAGTTTGTCTCTGGTGAGACTGCAGAGGAGATCATCGAGGCACTCAAACTGGTTGCTGAGACCTGCAATCCCAAGGAAGCATTGGGAAAGGTCAAGACTGCTCATCTGAAGAACTGGGAGGATCATCTCTCATCTGAACAGTTCCGAGAAGTAATCGGATACATGAAAACTCTGGGGACTTTACTCCCCACCAATTAACACCATAGTTGGTGCGTCCATGATTCTCCGGCACCGGGGGTTGTATGATAACTCCGGTATCTCCTCATCCAAGTCCGGGTAGATCAACTGATACGGAGAGTTTTCAGATCTCCAAAGGTGGCGCATCAACACTTCCATAGGAGACAAATGAAAAACCTATTTCAACAAGCAGCAGCCTTCGGTTATCTCCTTCATCCATGGGGAATCATGGACAAGGACGGCAATCCTGAAGGTCAGATGGTAGACAACATGTTCACCAGATGGGGTGTTGTCAGAGATAACGACCCCATGAACACAGAGTTCTTTGCCTCAACTGAGGATCTGGAGGATTGGCTGGAGGAGCAAAACCACCTCCATCACTACCACTATCTACTAAAAGGAGATTATGATTTATAGAATTGAACTTGCCACTGAAGGACAAGAACATGCGGGGTTTGAGTGGTTCCGAACATACAAACAAGCAGTTGCAAGACTGCGAGATATTTTTAATGATCCAACAGACACTACCTTGGTAAAAAAGAACGCCTGGTGGTTTGTTTTAGCGAACTATGTCGGAAGCCCATATTATAGTGACCATACTGAGGGGTTATCATCCTCAAAGCGAGAGAGCTGGAAATGGCTCCTCAGTAATAAACTTATCCGCTTTAAGACTCCAAAGAGCAAAGATGATATGCTCTACATCCTGAACCGATATGGTTCACATCCAGATAACGGATAAGATGGAACATTCCTTCTCAATTTCGGTTGCGAAGGATTTCAGCGTAGGTGCCGCGATCATTGTGCGGCATCTACAATACTGGATCCTGCTCAACCGTGCAAACAAGCATAACAAGATCAATGGAAAGACTTGGACATACAACACACACAAAGCACTGACAGAGGTTTTTACCTACTGGAGTGAGCCTCAGATCAAGAGGATCCTCAGAACTTTGGTTGATGGAGAAGTCATTGAAAAGGCGTATCATAACAAGAATAAGTGGGATAAAACCACATGGTATGCCTTTACAGATGAGGAGAAATGGCTGGGATCGTCTGAACTCCCCGAAGCACTCATCCAGACCGCTCGAGCGGACGATTCCGTCTCCTCACGCGCGCGCCCTTACTCTATACATAGAAGTAACCATAACATAGAAACAGATATAGACTCAGATATAAACACAAATCCTATTAAAGAGACTCTCGCCCATGAAGACATAGATTCAGGAGAGATTGTAAGAGTTTACTTGCCCGGATGGATTACCTCAGATTCTTGGGAAGCATTTTTGGCAATGAGGAAGAAGTTGAAGAAACCCATGTCAGAACGGGCTAAGAAAACCCTCCTGACAAAACTAGAGAAGCTGAAGACCGAGGGACATGACCCCAACGTCCTACTCGACGAAGCCGAGTTCAGAGGCTGGCTAACCGTCTATCCACCCAAACCAGAGGAAAGCAATGACAAAAACAGAGAATACTTCAGAAGCAGAGGACTCCAAGTATGATGAAGCGGGGATCTCCAAGTATAACTTAATCATGGAAGTCCTCTTTCAGTTCACCGAAAACTGGAAGCATCTACTAAAGATGAGCGAAACAGTAGAGTCCATCTGGGTCTCAAGCCTTAGCGACCTCAGCGAAGACGAGATCAGAACGGCTAGGGATCGCTGCTTGAGAGAACTCAAGTATCCTCCGAAACCCAAAGAGTTCTTGGATCGCACCTCTGAAAAGATAAAATCTCCAGATGTGAGGAACCTTGACAGGACAGAGTCAGACAGGAGTGCAGCCAAGACTCTCAAGGAACTCAACGATTATGCAAAGAGGATGTCTATTCATAGCGGCGACGACGAGGATCTTCCTCAACGCCCTCCAAAGTCGATGGAGGGGATCCCGATGCCTCCTCATGTGAGAGCTAAGTTCAGGGAACTCTTTGCAAAGACATCCCTTTGATTTTTCCCAATAAGCCTTAATGGGAATTTTATGGAAATTGAGATCGCACCAGTTGCTAAACCAAGAATGACTCAGAGGGACCGCTGGGCAAGGAGAGCATGTGTCCTGCGGTACTTTGCCTTCCGAGATGCTTTCAGGCCAGTGATGGCGATTCTGAAGCCTCTGGAGGGCTATTCTATTACTTTCATAGTCCCCATGCCTATGTCTTGGTCTAAAAAGCAGAAGATTGCTATGGACGGAGAACCTCACATGTCCAGACCTGATATAGATAATTTCTTAAAGGGGGTTTTAGACTGTCTGCCCGAGGATAAACATATCTGGAAAATCCAGATGGAAAAACGTTGGGGTCTCACAGGCAGAATCCTCATCAATCCAATCTAACATGTCCAAATACACTGACTCTCATCATAACACCAACCTGGAAATTGAGTTTCTGGAGCATCTTCCAGAGATACACTCTCAGCGTCTCAGGAGACTCCCAAAGGAACACTTCCTTTATAAGCGGAACTCTCCAGAGAAACTGTATCAGAACTATCTTGATGCAATGGAGTTGCGGAGTAAATGGCAGAACCTCGATCCAGTAAAGATTAGAGCAGCGTGTCTGGAACTACTAGAAAACGCATAATGGAAAACAGAGATCCACTATCACTCATTGACTGTATCTCACAGTCTCAATGCCAATCTAAACTAAAGAAAAAGCGTTCATGGCTATCAAAACTCCTCAACAATACAGGGCCATGGTTTACATGGTCAAAATCCCTAGACCCCGCCACCCGCACGGTGCCCGAAACCAAAGGAAATTCAGCTTCCTAAATCCAATAGAACACTCCCTTGCATTAAAATGGCTTGATGAACAGAACATTGTCTATTCCTCTAGTCACTATCAAATCACCAACTCTGAAGAAATGATAGAGATGCTTTCAGAGGTTGGAGATGTTGTCCGGAAAGAGGAAGCCGCATGAATTGTGTCTTTCTGTTCGGCTATTTAGGATCTCCTCCAGAGTACAGCATCTCTGAAGATGGAGTCCCCTCTGCAAAATGGTCTCTCGCAGTTAGACCTAGGCGGGGGAGTGCTGTGAATTGGGTCCGGTGCATCTGTTACCGTGCACTCGCAGACATCATCCGAGATAACTATGGGACAGGTGATCCAATGGTTGTCAAGGATGGTGAGTTAGTCATCAGTAAATGGGGAGACCGACCTCCATATTGGCAGGTTCGGGTACGACTCATTGAAAACCTTGGTCGTAAATCCAAGGATATTGAAAACCTCTATGAAGAGAAAAACAATGGCAGATAGAACCTTTATCAATAAGTGTGCAATCCGCAAGAAAGATTTTGACAAAGGAGGCTCACTTATGAACTGTGCCTTCAATGTTGAAGAGTTGGCGAGCTACGCAAAGGATGGCTGGGTCAGAATAGTCATCTCGGAACGAAGATCTCCATCTGAAAAGGGGCATACGCACTATGCGTATCTTGACACCTTCGTGCCTAAACAGAAGGCCGAACCTGTACAAGAAGAAGAACCCGACGACATTCCATTTTGATTGATTCATGGAATTTAACAAGCACGACCGATTCATTGGTCGTCTGAAGATCAGCAAAGGTGGAGTCTTTCGTGTTGCTGAATGGCTCCACGATCAAGGGATCCCTGTTACCATCATGCCAATGCAGATGCCGGAAGTTTACACGGAAGATGCTTATGATGACGGGGATCTCCTCATACAACAAAGGATCGAGGTAAAAAGATTGTCCCGTCCCTTCACATGTAGGAAAGACTGGCCTTTTCATAACTTTGCAGTATGTGAAAAGAAAGCCTATGATCGTGCCTTTCCAAAACCCTACAAGTTTATCTATCTCAACAGAGACATGACTCATGCTGCCGTCCTCCCTGTGGAACATTCCAGACTCTTCTGGACCGAAGGGGAACTCACAGACTCACGGGATGGTGATGGAGCTACACAGGATGTCTATTTCTGTCCCTTCCGTTTTGTTAGATTTAAACCCATAGAACTAAAATGAAAACACCACGAAAAAGAGAATATCCCAAAGTACAGAAAATCTGTGAAAATTGTAAACTCAGCTACATGGTAGAGCAACGACGCACAGAACAGAAGTTTTGCTCAAGAGAATGTGCCGCAACCAAATTCCATAAAAAGAGGATAAAACCAATTCCAGATAAACGGAGAGCCCCACATGAACAACTTAAAATTGACAGGAAAGTAAAAGCTCCCAAGAAGACAGAAGAGGAAGTAAAAAAAGCAGTCAAAGAATATCTTGCAAAAGGAAGAGTCATCAATAAGGTCATCCCGCAGACACTTAAAGATGTAGGAATCGTCACTTATCCCTATTATCTCACAAAGCAAATCTCAGAAGCAATTGAAGATGCAAAAGACCCAAGGTAATCAATGATTGAAGATCTTAAAGGATATGAACTCGTTCAATGGCTTAAAGTTGAAAGACGGAGAGGATCTGCACTTGCACACATGATCCTTGACTACTTCCGTGCTTCAGGAGTCCATATCGGGAAAAAGACCTTTGATCCTAATTATGAACCCCACTGTGTAGTTCATAAAAAGAACCTCAGTGAAAATGATCTAAAAAAAATGAGAGCTAATGTGGAATCTGCATGCAGATGGTTCTTCTACTCAGAAGAAGAGAAGAAAAAGAAGCTGCTAGACAGAGATATTGAAGGCGAGAAAAAAGGGATTAAGAGTGCAAAGCCAGACAATGAGGTGGTTGACGAAAAACATCTCAAGTTCAGACCTCCTCATGCACATGTCTCTCTGAAAGACTTTAGGACAGAAAAGGAGAAGCCTCCATAAGATACTAGCAAGGGCAATCAACGTAGCCAGGCTCGGCTTCGCTGCGCGCAGCTAGGCAGCGCGAGGCAATCCAAACCAAGGAAATCCAATCAACAACCATCCTATAAAGGAATTATGCGTATCAAGATTAAAATCCAAGGGAAAACTCCACTTCTGTGTAATAGATTCACAGACGAAGCCCAAATGAAAGCAGCTTCTGGAACCAGAATAGCTTCTGTCGGGCATCAGAAAAGCCCCAGAGAAGAAGCAGAACCAAAGCTCTATATTGGGACAAAAGGAGTCCCCATAATCCCACAACCAAACCTCTTCAGATGTATTATTGATGCAGGTAAGTTCTTTAAGAATGGAAAGTCAAAGGTCACAACTCTCAAATCCTCGCTCATCCCAGCTTGCGTAGAATTAGAGGGGATTGAGTTTGAGATCAAACATAAAGAACCATGGGAAGTGGATAGCCGTCCTATCGTGAACCCAGTAACTGGAGGAAGAATACCTTGCCATCGTCCAAAATTCAATGACTGGGCTCTTGAGTTTACTCTGATTCTGGATACAGAGCTAATGGGTGCCGACCTCCTCCGGGACATCATCGACTCTGCAGGTAAAAGAATCGGATTAGGAGATTTCAGACCAGACAGGAAAGGTCCGTTCGGAAGATTTGTTGTGGTTTACTGGAAGGTGATTTGACGCATCTGGCGGCGCGACGCGGGGCATAGCGGAGCCTGGCGGGGCAAGGCACGGCATAGCCAAGCGTAGCATCCCTGTGCGCGGCACGGCAAACCAAGGATACCGCCACAAAAAATACCAGTACCGAGGCGTGGCGAGGCTAGGCCGGGCACTGCAAACCAAACCAAGGCAAGGATTAAAGCACTCCTGTTTTTTGCAACTGCGAGCGCATCATGTTGACCATTGTATCGTCAACTTCATTTGTGGTGCGCTTTGCTGCCCATTCTAGCAGGGTCAGGGTCAACCTTAATATCATCTTTTCTGTCAACATACTCAACAGCATCGTCTTTGCTGCTGCAAGTCCAACTGTCCCCAGCATAGCAATCATGTATAACTCCATATATGAGGTCGCACCCCATCGGTTAAATCGTCAAGATGGACAAAACGTGCTGCATATTCTCCATGCTGTTTTACTCCTACTCCTTGCATTCCAGAATCCAGTGCAATGCTGATTAAACGGAGTGCTTCTGATCCTGAAATCTTAATATCAACTGCATGGCCTGTAGTATGCGGTCCTTTTCGTCCAGATTTTGACACCTGATCGTTCCAGATTGGACAACGATAACCTGAACTCAGGTGCATGACTGCTCCAAACTTGTCGCGTACTCCTTGGAGCTTTTCTAGGAAGTCCTCATCCATCAAGTTCTGATCGCAACAATTACATCGCAATTCTTCATCACTGAAATTCTTTGTTCTAGGCATCTTTATCCTTTAGTCGCACATTACAATCCAAGTCCAACCCCAGATTGCTATACATACTGCTCCTAATACAATCCATTCCATGTCAAACTCCTAAAAAGATCATGTAAAATAGGGGGCCGAAAGCCCCAAGCAGATACAATGCAAAATAGACTCTCACCTGTATGCTGTCTTATGAGCGCGGCGAGCATATCTGTGCATCAGCTTCTTGCAATGTGAAATAACCTTATCCTTCTCAATGTCTCCCCAACCCCCCCTGTGATCGCTGGCAGTAAGATACTGCCGATACTGTCTAAGGATATTAACATCTGATTGTTTGCGAGGAGATTTCTTGTCTCCTGCGCGAATTGCCATCAATCTAGGCATATCATTAAGGAACTCAATCTCATCAATTGTGTTATAGTTACCACTGTGCCTCTCTCCCGGTCTAGCTCCAGACATACGATCAATCATTTTTATCGTCTCCCTTTCGTTCATAGTCATAGTTAAGAATTGCTGCCTCAAGAATCTTCAATCTCAGTTGGATACCAATAACGCCGACAGATGTGGTAGAAGTCGTTGTTTGGATTGATCTCAAATGTTCACGCTCCATCAGAAAAAGGTGATAGATGCCGGAAAATAAGCCTACAACGATCATCAGGCAAATGACTCCAAATATCTCTAGTCTCACTTTTCATCACTTTTAGATTTCTCAAACCAAAACGAACTAGATTTTCCAAAGTTAAGAAGTAAGCCTCCTAGTACAACTGAAAGCGAGTTGTGCATATCTTCTGCAAGACGGCTTTCGCCAAAAATAAGATAAACAATGTAGCCGATTAACGCAATTTCTAGCAGTGTTAGTAGTGTCCGAGTTGCCCATCGTAAGTAGATGATCTTGTCATGTTCGGTTGACGGCATTACATCTTGCCGAACAGCCACCCTGCGATACTACCCAAAGCACCCACAACAGCAATCAGAACCATCGCCAGTCCCTTCGCACCATCGAGCCTGTCCATGCGGCTACGCAAAGCATCCAAGACCTCTGTGTGTCGATCGTGATGTTCATCGAGTTTTGCTATCCGAGCATCAATCAATTTTGTCATCTCATGGGCAGTTTTTGACTGTACTTCCAATCCTGAAAGCCGGACAAGAATCTCGGAAAGTGTGTCGGAGTCATTAGCTTTTCCCATTATTTACCTTTGTAGCCTATGTCAGAACGCATTTCATCTTGTTGATCCATCGTGATCCCGTTGACTCCGATGTATGAGTCTAAGTCCGGGCCAAGAGCAACAAGCCGTTTATCTACATTCTCGTTTTCTGTCTTGTTAGCCTTGCACTCAGGACAAACATAAAGCGTGTCTTCAATGAGTAATCCGCAGCCTTCGCACTTCCAATAGCCCCCCAAAAAATGGTTGGCTTTCTCGTTTGCGGTACGCGGAATATCTGTCATTAGTAGTTTAACCCAATCCCGTGTAATTCTGTAACCATTGAGGCTGCTGCTTGGACTTTCAATAAAACTTTCCAACCAATAGATGTTCCCTCATGACTACAAGTTGTCTCTCCCAACTTTATCAGTATTCCATCTGAAAATCCGGAGTTCACTACTGTATATGATGCCGCAGTAGTATAGTTAGTCCCATCACAAGTAAATTGTACCTCTATATTAGTGGAGAGTGCGGCTGTCCCAACAGCATTTTTATAGTATAAAACTCCAGAAACTTTTGTTCTACTACTAGAAGCTGTTGTTAGTGCTGAGATGATTGAACCGTCACCAACTGAAAAAGTAAGTGAGTCGCCATCGCGTGTCTGTTGTGTTGATTGCTTAAACGTAATTTGCCGCCAATCCCCATTAGTGGTAATTCCACCAGATGATACCAGAAATTTAAGATGACGATATGGTATAGTAGCAGCACTTTTTTCGTTACCCCATGTAATTTCTTGTAGTGACCCATCAATATCCGGTAAAGATACAAAGCTAGTGCCTCCTCCAGCATTGCTAGGACCAATCTCTCCTAGAGGAGAGAATTCTAAGTCGTAAACAGTCGGGACAGCAAGTGGCACGAAAATAGAATTATCAGTAGAACCTAAAATACTCCCATAGACAGACGTAGCCGCAGCATTTGCATTTTTCCCATAAAATCTATATCCAAAAGTTTTTGTTGTCGGTCCGTCTGTTGATCCCAAATCTATTGTCATATACCACGCTGAAGTGTCGGCTGCGGGATACACCGTGGCGGTAGTTCGCCCTCCATATAAATTCCCATCAAATAGCCCCCCTGCGCCTGTGGCTACAGCGGTAGAGGGAAACCAACCATTACTCGACAGCATAGCTATTGTCCGGCTTGCTGTCTTCCAACTAGGTTGATCGTATCCAAATTGTGGGGTAAAGCATTCTTTTTGATAATCCCAGAAAAGAGAATCTCCGGGCGTACCCGATCCTGTTCCGGTTTTAATGCCTGAAATATCCTCAAATTGGTCGATGACGCTATTTGAGAGACTGTATGCAACCAAATTATCACCGATTACTTGGTTAAGAGCAATCGTGGCTAAGTCATGTCTAAGATTGGAATCATCAAATGTTGCAGCAGCAACAGCATCTAACTCTACCTGTGTTGCTAGGTCTGTGCTGCCTAAGTTTGCTGTGTCTCTAGCCCTGCTCATGGTTCCTCTTTAGTTTTGAGTTTGTTTTCATTCTGATACTTCTATCCACTTTGTGTTTGGCTCGTCCCATGTGTATCTCTTGTCGTCATCGGGCATTGCTGTTGGAGCATTCCATCGACAAGTCTCTTCAGTTAGTGTCCATGAGGGATAAGGTTTGGGTTCATAGAAAGCATCCCTAGTTTCATCGTAAGTAAAACCTATTCCTGCATAATTTTTTCTGAAGTTGTTATTGTAAGAGGTTTGTTTCCACCACTCGCCACCATGTAAATTACTTAAAAAATCAATTCCTAATTGTTCTTGTTCATTGCCGTTTTCATCAATAATTACTGCATTATTCAGAACATGAACTTTTATAACCTTATTATCTTTGTCTAATCTTGCGAAATGTGCCATTATGTTTTTCTAACCTGTATATGTTCCATCACCTGTGAATTGAAGAACTGTATGCGTTCCCCCAACTCCTGTATTAACAGTTACTCCACCAGAAACTGTTCCTGAATAATTTGCATCAAGCATCCGAAGGACTACTATACCTGAACCACCAGCACCAGACGATCCCGCGGCCGGTCTATTTTTACCGCCACCGCCTCCACCTGTATATTGCCCTCCTGCTCCAGCACTCTCACCGTTCTCACCACTTGTACCTCCTCCAGCAACTCCATTATTTTTTGCTGAACCACCACCAGCACCAACAGTCGAGTCTGATGAATTTCCAAAAGAACCACCTCCACCGCCTCCAATACCACCATTACCACCATTACCACCATCACCATAAGCACTTCCTCCGCCACCACCAGCCCAGTACCAGTTATTTCCAGTAATGTTTACTTGTAATCCTGCACCACCATTTCCTCCTATGGCTCCGCTTGAGTTTGAAGTTCCTACAGCAGCCGCACCACCACCTCCGTCACCAAAGTTATTGCTTCCATCACCTCCATCATATCCTTCTCCAGCAGTTCTATCACCTCCACCTTGAGAACCAGCACCACCGCCACCTGAACCACCATTATTAGCTGCTTCCGCCGCAGAGGAGGAGGCTCCTGCACCACCACCAAAAGTTGAAACAGTTGTAATATCACTTCCAGCTATAGAAGATGGGCCTCCGTTAACTCCCCTACCATCAGATGTTTTCGCAATACCACCATTACCTGTGACTATGGTATAAACGGTGTTAGGAAATAAAATTAAATCAGCTTGTGCATCTGCACCACCCCCAGAGGTAGAACCAAAAGATGTTCTTAAACCACCAGCTCCTCCTCCACCACCATTATGCATACCACCTGAAGCTCCTCCACCGACTACAAGATATTCAATAGCATATCTTCCGGGATCGCTAGATATTATTGATTGGGTCGCTAACATAGTTGTCTCCTATTAAGATGCAAATGCTTGTCCAGAAATTGCACTATAGATATCAGGTGTTGCTCCACCTAAAGTCCAGAAAGAAATAATATCTACTGAATCATTTGTATCCGTCTGCACATGATCTGTTCCTCCTGCCCAATGGAATACTGGAGTTGTAGTTGCGAAATGAGTACCATCTGCCGCCCATGTACCATTATCATAAGTAGATGTTGCCGCACCTGTCCAACATGCTGCATTCCATGTTACTTTTGAGGCATTGTTCGTTATTTTAACAACCCAAGCCGCAACAGTTCCAAGTGCAGGAAGGTGCATTATCTTCCATGATGTAGGTGCGGCTACTAGGGTATGCTCAAAGAACGTACCAGTTGCTAGGTCTATAGTTATTACCGCACTTGCTTGTGAAGCAACCCCCTTTGTCTCGTTGACTCCCTTGCCATAAATAATCCTGCCAGCAGTAGTCGTTCTACTATCTGACTGTCCTTCAATGGTCAGGATCGTGTTTTGAGATGAATTTGCATCATTCATCTTAAATGAATCAGCAGCCAACTTGGGTTTGATAATTAAATTTGCCATTTTCTTTTTTCTGTTATTAGTTAAACATTACGCCATTAAATGTGATCGTTGCATCTACCCCTGCTGTTTCCGGACCAGATATGATTCTATCAGAACTGTCATTAGTTAAACTAATATCAGTTGTTCCATTTACTATTTTTCCAAACACATTGTCTCCTGCTATCGTCACATCTCCTGTGAGTACATACGCTAATGAAAGAAAATACTGGTCTGCAATTGCACCTGTTAGATTCGTGCTTGCTGATTGTGATGCAGCAGATGTGTCTATTTCTACCCAACTTGCACCTACACCAGCCCCTGCATTCTGTCTGAGAAACTTGGTAGATGCTGCTTCTCCTGTGGAAAGTATTGAAGTTCCTTCAACAGTTGAAACAGAGAATGAGTTAAACGCAATTACTGTGAGTTCATCGCTTAATACAGGTGCAGTTATAAGGACAATAGATGATGCGGTTGATGCAACATAATCCGTTGTGTCTTTGAGCAATACTCCATTTAAGAAGACCAATACATTATTGACAGTGTAACTTAAAGACCCACCAACATCTGCTACTCCGGAATAGCTCTTGCTGATTACTTGTGCAGCAGTAGTTACAAACTTGTACTCCTTTAATGATGCTGTTCCTGCTGCACTTGCAGCAAGCCAGTTCCCACCATCATAGATACGCATCTCTGTATCAGTGGAGTTGAAATACAATGCTCCTGCGGAAAGTGCTGCTCCATCATTGTC
>Ga0209402_10003882_pt1 | contig 14024 bp, 10 predicted proteins | sample ArcticOcean_MG_C_3_FD_187437 | JGI IMG/M metagenome (GOLD analysis project Ga0209402, IMG submission 187437) | Marine microbial communities from western Arctic Ocean - ArcticOcean_MG_CB8_126 (SPAdes) (version 2) | ecosystem: Environmental > Aquatic > Marine > Oceanic | place: Arctic Ocean... | reverse complement strand
ATAACGACTCCTGAATCTGAAACCGCCTCACATAGTTGGGTCGCCTTGCTACCCGGCGAGGCGCATAGGTCGAGCACCCGATGGCCCGGCTCACAGCTGAGCAGTGTAACGGGAATCATCGAAACCGCCTCCTGGCGGGTGATGCGCCCAGTATCATGCAACGCTCGGATGAGTGCCTCGGCCTTCGCATCAGGACAGCGTCCCCTCTGCCACGGCATGCGCCAACCTGCACCGCTTCCACAAGCTCCGTCATCACCACCACCAGGCAACCAAGGAATCGGCTCGCCACCGAGTGAACGGAGTTTCTTCTCAGTCCAAGCGCGGTCGGGTCGCAAAGGATTCACTCGCAATGTTTCAGGAAGTCGAGGCTCAGCAGCGAGCAGCCACGGCTCAGCATCCTTTCGCCAAGTTTGCACCGCTGACCAGAGTTCGCTCTGTGCTGCATGTGGCCATTCGCTCTCGCTCAACTCACTCCCTCCGGGTGAAGCGCGACCACTCTACGGTCACGCACAGCCGCCGCTGCAACCTCTCTCCCTCAAGCGTTTGCATCTAGTAGTGTAGAAGAACTGAAGGGCAACGGCGATTAGACTGAACCATTGCGAGTGAAATCAATCCTCGATTGAAGTACCTCGCTGAGTAAGGGTAACCATTCAGTTTGAGACAGCACCAACCCCATGAGCGAAGCCCACAGTCGGCTCATCCATGGCGGTGGGTGAAGGCGATGCGTTCAGCCTTCCAGCGACCTTGATGACAATCGTCTTGCTCTGGTCGTTTCTTCAGTGGACAGCCCCTTGGTGGCTTCCCGAACTCTTCCGAAGATACCCTGAGAGCGAACAGAGATGGAGGGGGTTTGACAGAGCACTAACACTTGTGCCGTTCCTACTCATCTTCTTTGCTGGCGTCGACCTCTTGAAAGCGGCCTTGACTACAGACCAGACCTATTCCTTCCTCAACCAACCCGAACAGGTAATTTGGTTCGCCATGATTTTCTGTTTCGCATTCTCATCTGCTATGCTCGAACATTTCTTCTTCAAGTGGTCATTGTTCGATGAGGGTGGGGATGAGGATGACTCTGCGTTGCGCTCCAGCGCTCTTCGATGGCAGGGACTCCTCTGGCCACTGCTCCTCTTTGGGTTCCTCTCCTCGGACCTCTTTGCAGTCTACAGCGCACCACTACCCCATGACCCATCATCTGTGATAGATTATGGAACAGCCCTCTTCCCAGCCCTCGCCGGATTTGCTTTGGCAGGTTGGGTCTTTCTCAGCGCTCAAAGTTCACAGAGGCAGTTGAGAGGTGAGTCCGATTCACCACACCTGACAATCGCCGGAATCATCGCGCTCATTCCTATTTTGGCGGCGGCAGGAGTCATGCCGATGGGGGGGGAATGGCAGAATTTCTCCGAGTCGGTCGTGCTCGGAAACGAATCCATGTTCGCCCTTGCCACATCACTCTTCATCCTCATTTTAGCGTGGCCCAACTTCCTCAACCTCCTCACCCGCGTGCATGAGAAGAGAGGGCAGGCGAAGGGGCGCCGGTTCCTCGGGCTGACCCGGATATTCGGACACACCCTCCTCTTCACTTGGGCCTCGGGCGTCCTCCTTCTCGAACCGCTCCCAAACATCGCTGGCTGGCACTCCGCCATGTGGCTCTCGTTCACTCTCACGCTTCCACTCGCACTCGCCGGACTTTTGGGCGCACTGCTTCCACTCGCCGGTCTAGACGACAGACCTCGTGCCGAGGCGTGGGGATTCTTATTCGCAATCACGCTCACCCTCCAATTCCTCACCATCCGCGAACCGCTGACCGCCACTCTCGTGCCGGGGCTCGCAGTCTCAATGATGGCGCTCCCACTGCTCGCCACCCACCCGGAGAAAAGACCCGACCTCCCGCTAACTCGCAGGGGTATCGAGTCGGCGGTACTGATTGCACTGAGCGTCCTCGCTCTCTACTTCTTCCGAGAGATGATGCAAGGCTCAGAATCGGGCTACCTATTGGGCTGGGTAACGGTAGTCGCGGTATCAATCACTTCCATACTTTTCTTGAGATTACCCGACCAATCAAATTCCGCAATCGACGAAGAAGAATGAGTATCGAAATCGCCTTTTCGACCATAGCCCGACCTGCAACTGTTATACCACCGACAGCGCACCTGCGGCTCAGTTGGCCGTTTACGGTCGGCTAGATGGGATGCGAATGACAGAGAAGGAAGGACCCGCTGCAAGAAAGCAGTCTAGAGTCAGTAAATTGGCGAAATCGAATCGAGAGGCGTTTGACCGTGCGCGAGCACGTGCAACCGAGACGAACGAGATGCTGGAGCGCAGTATTACAGCCCGGGACGAGTGGAAACAGATACAGGATCGAGCGGAGCAGAGCCAGGTCGGACAGGGACCTCTTGTGCCCGTCGAGCCGCAGATGGAAGTTGAGCAGGAGGACTGGGTTTACCAGACCGTGGACGAGGAGACTCTTGAGGCCCTGAGTCATCGAGTCGTTCTAACAACCAGCGCGGGACAGAGAAAGATTCTCTTCCAAACCAAGAACTTGGACGAGGCAGTCGATTGTGCAAGCCGAATAGTTGAGTTCGCGGATGGCTGTGTATTAGTCGAGACCGTCGACCCTTAAGGGTCGTAGAGTCAATTCGTCGCGTTCATATACGCGAGGCAGGTCGGGCGCACCATATGGCACTGAAGAAGGACAAGAAGTCGAAGGGCCCGAACATCCAGCAGGCTGCTGGCTTGATTCGCTACTTCGACGAGGAGTCTGATGACGCTTGGCAGATTTCCAAGGGGGTCATCTACACTGTGTGCATCGTTTTCTCTGCGGCTATCTATCTCGCTAACCAACCCAACCAGACCGACAATATCTGGATGTGGATGTACGAGCGGCTGTTCGGCTGACCTGCTCTTAACGCCGAAGCATCGGTTTTCCCGGTGGAAAACCGACATTCGCTAATGAGGAAGACCGCAACGGCGAGATTCACCGTTGCAGTCGATTGAATCTGTTGCGCTTTGCCGACCATCGCTTCGGCTTGAGCAGGTCACCCTGTCCAACCGATTCCAGACTCATCATGTTAGTTGACAAGAGTGGAGAAAAAGCTGAGAATTGATTATTCAGATTCGGTGAGGTCAACAAAGGGAATGGAGTCGACTGGCTCATCGTCAACGCCGGTTAGCAAATCGTCAGCAGCGACATCATCGGTGGCAGTTGCGATTTCAGTCGGTACCGAGCGGTGAGTTTCTTCTGGAAGTTCCTCGTGGACGAGAATCTGTTCTTTGAGAGCCTCCTCATCTACTTCAACCGCTTCCTCAAGCAGCAGGTCCTCGCCAAGTTGGAACGGTGTCCGGCTAACTTCGGTTGTCGGGTCAGCCTCGATGAGTGACGCCTCCACCCTTCCCAAGGCTCGCTCAACCGCCGTCGCGTTCCGGTCATGCAAAGCACCACGCGCAGTCTCCAAATGATGGTCTGCCAACACAAGACTAGCCTCGGCACTGTCGCGACTCCAACTCTCATGGCCGCCCTCTTCAAACTCGTCCAGCCGTCTCTCAAGGTCATTCAACCGGTCTTGATGGAGTTGGATATCCTCGGTCATCTGTTCGCTTGCATGGGCTAACAATTCCTCCCACGCCTTTCGATGTTGCTCTGGATTCGCCCCTGTGCCTCGCTTCCACATGAGCCCAAACTTTGGCTCCCACGGGTTCCTCCCGAGCGTCGCCACTAGGTCGAAAGCCAATCTGCTTCTCCTGTCGAGCGGGCCATCCATGACCAGTTCATTGAGGAAGCAGGAGTCGAACAGACCGAAGCCCCAGTAGGAGCGGCTGTGAACTTCGATTCTGAGAGTCGTATCTCGGATTACCATCTTCCATTTTTGTTGGTCGAAGCCCGGCGGTTGGGTCACACTCGGCGGCTCATGGGCGCCGAAACAGCGGAGCAGTGCCTCACACACATCACCAAGGAACAGTGTGGTCGCCGATTCTGGCCAGTTGGCGTGTCGCAGCCGACCGTCAACATCTACCTTCATCTCGGGTTTGCCCCGTTTGACCTGCACCCAAAGCGTGCTCTGGCTGGCGTGGACACCCACTACCGTTGAGGTCGTTTGGGCTTCTTCCGGAGAGGAAACAGCGGTACTTGAATTGGGTGTGGCAGGAGCTGGCTCTTCTGCAGAGGCAGGCGGGCCGCCCCCTTCGTCATCTCCCGTCACGGGTTGTCACGCGAGTGGGTAGGGCATCAGCATTGCCGCCCGAAGTGCCGATTCTGATGCGAGCAGCGAGGGGTTGATATTCAGTGATGATTTCTATTGATTCGGGGAATACAAATTGGCTGGCAGAGGTTCTGACGATGCGGAGGCTCGTCGCAAGCGAGCAGAACAGATTTTGGAGGCGGATGCCGCTGACCGAAAGAAGCGTGCCGCTGCCGCCAAGAAAAAGGCTCACATCAAGCAGAAGGCCCTCGACGATGCCGCTGCTGCAGCAATTGCGGAAAAGAAGGCTGAAGAGGATGCTGCAAGGCGGAAAGCAGCGGCTAAGAAGGCTGCTGAAACCCGTCGAAAGAACGCCGAAGCGAAGGCGAAAGCAGACGCTGAAGCAGCAGCCAAGCGAGCGGCAGCCGCCAAGAAGGCGGCCGAAACTCGTAAGCGAAAAGCCGCTGAAAAAGCAAAGGCTGAGGCCGCTGCTGTTGCCAAAAAAGTCGCTACCGCCAAGAAAGCCGCCGAAACTCGCGCCCGCAAGGCGCGGGAGAAGAAGAAGGCGGCAGCAGCAGCAGAGCATCAGCGCAAGGCTGAAGAGAAGGCAGCCGCTGAAGCGACTCTAATGGACAAGCGGAAGGCGGCAGCAAAGAAGGCGGCGGCGACTCGTAAGAGGAACGCAGCTGCCAAGGCGAAAGCCGAAGCCGAAGCCGCCGCAGCAGCCAAGAAAGCGGCGACTGCAAGGAAGGCAGCGGCTACTCGTAAGAGGAACGCAGCAGCCAAGGCGAAGGCAGAGGCCGAAGCCGCAGCAACCGCCAAGAAGGCAGCCACCGCGAAAAAGGCGGCGGCAACCCGCAAGCGTAAGGCAGCCGAAAAAGCAGCCGCGGAAGCAGAGCGCTCAGCCAATCGAATTGCAGCGGCCAAGAAGGCAGCAGCAACCCGTCGAAAGAAGGCGGAAGCGAAGGCCGAATCAGAAGCAGCAGCCAAGCGCAAGGCATCCGCACAGAAGGCAGCAGCAACCCGCGCTAGGAAAGCCGAGGAAAAGACCGCCGCCGCAAAAGCGGCCGCAGAAGCGAAGGTCGCCAAAGAGGCAAAACTCGCAGGTGTATCCCGAATCGGACTTCTCAAGGCATCCGACCAAGTCGATTCAGGCACAGCGAAAGAACTTCGAAAGAAAGTGAAAACATCCACCGCCGCAGGTCACATCGATGCCGACAATTCAGTCTCATCAGTCCGCAGTCGAGCGGTCAAGAAGAGTCGAGGCGGCTCCAAGACAGCCGAGTCAAGAAAAACCGCGTTCTACAACAGATGGCTTGAAGGAGCCTCACCGAGCAATATAGAAGAGTTCGGCTGGGTCCGAGATTTCAACAACTGAAGTTGATTCTTAATCGAATTTTTGAAGATCCCTTTTCTCCTGTTTCAGAGAACACTATTTTTGAGAAACCATTTTTGCCCGTTTCGGACAAAATTTCGACCCATTAGGTTCATCGGCCCCCACTCGGGAAGCCCCGGCCATGCCGAGGAGGAAGTACGGTCGCCTCCGAAAGGTGGTCGAGATGCCACCACGCGAAAACTGCTCACGCTGTCGCTCCGGTAAGTTCTGCCCGATCCAAGGCCACAGTGGTAACGACATCACACCCGACCCGAGCTGGAAGGGCCCTGCTAAGTTGGACAAGCGTTCAGGCAAGAAGAACAAGTGAACGAATCTCATTCGATGTCTTCAAACAGGTCAGTTTCATGCGCCCTGCGATAGACTTCCCGCAAAGTCTGGTCACTGATTTCAAGATAGACTCTGGTACTCGCAATATTGGAATGTCCCATCAATCGCTGAATGCTCACCAGGTCGGCCCCCCTCTCGAGAAGCCCGGTGGCGAAGTTGTGTCTGAGCACATGGGGAGAGAGTCGTGAGCGAGGAATTCCAGCCGAATCTCCAAGCGAATCCATCATCTTCTGCAGGTTGCGCGAAGTCACCCGACTGGCTCTTCCGTTAACGAATAGAGCCTCTTCATCTCGGAGTTTTAGTGAATTTCTGTAGAGCCCCCACTTCTCCAAAGCCTCCTTGCTCCGATGCGAAAACAAGACTCTCCGGTCCTTGTCACCCTTGCCACTCCAGACCTGTGCCGACTTGTCATGCATGTCGACATCTGCTTCGTTCAAGTTGCAAAGTTCACTGACTCTGAGGCCACTCTCCAAGAGCAGAGTTACAACGACTTCAGCGAGTGGATTTTCAGATTCTTGAGCGGCGCGCAGCAATTTACCGAGTTCATCTCGGGTGAGAACACGAGGTAGTCGCTTACTCCTTTGAGGTCGAATTACCCATTCTGGGACTGCGTGTCCTAACCATTTGAGAAGGTGAGAAGCGGCTGCGAGTCGGGCGTTTACAGTTGATGCTCGAAGGTGGGATTGAGATTGTAACCAAAGGTCAAATCGGCCATTGTTTGGGTCGAGCCGGTCCAACGCCTCCTCCACGGTCAATTCTTCGACCTGCTCCTTGTTGGGTTCATCTTCCCCCGGGAGCGTCGTTGCGAGGAATCTTCGAGCCGCAATAGCATAGGCTCTTGTGGTGTGGCGGCTCTTCTTTTCGGCATTGAGTTGTTGCTGAAAACAGTCGAGCAGTGGCAAGTTTGCAAGTCGGACCAACCGGCTTGGCAATTGCAGTCCGTGACCCACGATTGCATCGGAGAAACGCTCGATGTACTGGCGTGTGCTTGCATCGCTGAAATGCGCCGATTCATCTTCTTCTTTCGTCGCCATTTTGACCTCTCTTCATCGATTGCACCACCGAAGTGATACCGTGTTCCCATCCCCTTGCAGGGGAGCGAGGTGTGCGTTGTATTGACTATGAATGCTTCGCGCGGGGTTCTGATTATCCGCCCCATGTAGAGTGATTGCAATTTCACCGAATCCCAGAACCGACCACTTTCAGTCAGTTGTGGAAGTCGCTGAGAAAGAAATCGATTGACGGGGTCCAGGGGAGAATCCCCGGCCGCTTTGCGAAGAGAAAGATCGCACTTCTATCGACTCCAATCTTTAGCGAGGTTTTGATGAGCAAAGCGGAACCATCACCGAAGAGTCAAAAGTCGATTTCAAGTCCACTCTGGTTGCCAGTGTGCGTCCTCAAGGAAGTCCTCGGAGCGGCCCTCAACATCGGTAAGGAAGGGTGTGACCATCTGGCGAATCTTGTCGAGTTCGCCGTAACAGACGACCTCATCTCCCTCTCTCAAGGTAAAAGTTCTGCGTGGTTTCCAAACATGCATTCCCTCGCGCGCTACTGCAAAAACGACCTGCTCACTCGGGTCTCTGAAAATGTCACCAATCTGTTTTCCTGCCAAGTGCGGGTGGCGTTCTACCGAAATGCTGAGCACTCCATGGTCGAGACGGCTTCTGAGGAGTTGGTCCAATTCGACTTGACTGAATGCTTGGTGGGCCATCACATGCTCGATGATTGCGCCAGCCACATTGACTCCAGAAGCGTTCTCGATTCCTTCAAGTCCTGGCGATGAGTTGACCTCGAGTAGAAGTGGTCCCCGTTCGCTTTCAAGCAGGTCCACACCTGCGATTTCAAGGTCGAGAAGTCGCGCTGCTCTGCGTGCGACCTCAGCGTATTCTTCTGGGAGTTCAATATTTTCGACGGTGCCGTTGAGATGGAAATTGGAGCGGAATTCGCTGCCTCTTGAGCGGCGGCGCATCGAAGCGACTACCTCGCCGCCGACGACCAATACTCGGATGTCTTTGCCGTGACTCTCCTCGATGTATTCCTGTACCAGAACTTGATGTCCCTCAGAGAGCAACTTGTAGGTTAGTTCTCTTGCTCGCTCTTCGGAGTGAACGAGATGAACTCCGCTGCCTTGAGTCCCTTCGCTGACCTTGATGACAATCGGCATTCCACCGACTTGGTGAATCGCTCTCTCTACATCATGCCATGAGCGAACATAGCAGGTTGTCGGAACTGGAATCCGGTTTCTAGTCAATAGTTGGGTCGCCTTCAATTTGTCACGGCTTCGACTGATACCCTCGCTGCTGTTTGCAAGGTGAACACCCAATCTCTCAAACTGTCTGACCAACGCCACTCCGTGGCGAGTAATCGAATAACCGATTCTTGGCAAAACCGCATCGACTTCAACCGGCCATCCTTCGTTGAGAATGCGCGGCTTCTCATTGCCAACTGTGATGCTCAGCATCATCGGGTCGAGGACTTCAACATAGCATCCCCGAGCATCCGCCTCCTCTACCAAACGCCTCGTGCTGTAGAGGCGCGGACCGCGTGAGAGGATGGCTAGCCGCATCGACATAGAACGCGCCGGGTCCGGCTTCATTCTTGAGACCTATGCTCGCCATCGACCAATCCAATCTACCTAGAAACGCTCTACCGCGAAGCATTGACCGCCTTTCAAACCGATTCCACCACGACGGCGCTTTGATAGCCCCACCCTTGATGCCGTGCGTATGCAGCCCGGCCCCAGTGGACCTCCAAGCGTAGGACCGGGCGGCCCACCTTCATCTGGCCCAAGCGGACCTCCAAGCGCAGGACCCAGCGGACCTCCAGCGGCTGGCCCAAGTGGCCCCCCTGCAGATGGCCCAAGTGGCCCACCTTCAGCAGGACCCAGCGGGCCGCCATCCGCCTCGACACCAAGCGGCCCACCCAAAGGTCGACCAAGCCGCGGCCCGCCCGGCCGAAAAGAACCGATGGATGAGGGCGCGTTTGAGAAAATGGCGGAGCAGAATTTGGCACGTCAGAAGGAGATAGACCGACGTGAGAAGTCTTCGGAACTGAAGGAATTGAGGAACAGTAACCGAATAAATGTCGTTTTGATGCTTCTTCTCGTCGTCGTTTTTGGCGCCGTTGCCCTATGGCCCGTGACATACGGAAACATCTCTGCGAATCCTCATCAAGACACGGCTGAGACACTCATCATCGAGCGCAGTGACCCCGAAAATCCGAAGGCTTGGTCGGTAGGCGACCTCGAACTTATGGAATCCAAGATTTGGGATGGTAAAGGTGCGTTCTCTGGTTCTTTCCAGTACGACCTCAATATCCCCGGCCTCCCAATTGCGATATCTGGTGTGACGACTATCCCGGTCACAGTGGAAGTCGTCTCCTATCGAACCGATGGCGGTGATACAGGATTCCGGATTGGTTTCTTTGAAGGAAACTGCCTTGACAGCCAAGGTATTGCTATTGCTGACCTTCCTGATAATCTTCAATACAACTCGGTTGAATCGATGAAAATCGGAGAGCCTGTGGAAGTCGATTTCAATGTTCCAGCCGGCCGTTACTGCATCGTTTTCGAATATCTCGACCCGCCGGTGGAACAGGGATTCAAATCAACAATCGACGCTGAAATCACTTCACATTTCCTGCAACCTCTCGCAGCCCCGATTGCAGGAATATTCGTCTTGATGTCCATCTTTGCACTAGTCGGTGCGCACAAATCTGGTAAGGCGTGGAAGAAGGTTGCACAGCCCGAGAGACCTGACCGTAAGACCGTCGAAGATGAGGTTATCGAAGAGGTTGAGGAGCAGCGAGGCGGCGAGGGTGAAGTTGCTCCAGATGAGGAACAGGACCCGGATGCCGCATTCCCTCCACAAGCGGTTGACTTCGATGATACAGCCGCTGAGACAACTCTCGCTCCCGCCGAGGATGTCGCCGCTGAATCCGCATCGAGCGAAGGCGAATACAGCGATGATGAACTTCGAGCCTTGGGCTGGACCGACCAGCAGATTGAATGGCATCGTCAAGCAGAAAATCAACAGCAACAGGAATCTGAAGAATATACTGATGAGCAACTCGCCGGCTTTGGCTGGACTCCCGAGCAAATCACAGCCTATCGAAACCAGTGAGCCGTCAGATGACCTTCGGGCGCGGCCTACGGCCGCACCCCACGAATCCGATTCCTATTGCAGCCCTCACAGCAAGGGGTTGAAAGGCTCAGGGTGCCCCCTACAAGATACGGTGAGAGAGTGTCTGATGATTCCCTACCATCTCCGGGTGAACTCGCCGGCCTCAAAGTTGCAGAGTTGAAAGTGCTTCTGAAGGAGCGCGCACTCAAGGTATCGGGCAAGAAAGCCGAACTGATTGACCGTCTATTGGGTTGGGGTGAGGAAGAGCCAGAAATTGAGGAGGCACTAATTCTTGAGGAGGAAGAGGAAGACCCTTCCGAAATTCCAGACGAGGTCGATGAGGTTGAGGAGCCAATCGAACTTACCGAAGCGGAAACCCCTGAGAGTTCAAGCCGTTTGGAGGAACTGCGAGACGAGGTCTTTGAGGCGGAAGTTGTTGAGGCGGAAATCATTCTTGAGGAGTCCGAGGACCTTGAAGAACCAGGACCCGAAAAAATCGAAGAGGCTGTTCTGCTAATCGAAGAGGATGACGATATATTCGAAGCGGAGATTCTCGATGCTGAATTCATTGACGACGAGCCCGAGCCAGCAGTTGTAGCGCCCGTCATCGCCAAACCGAGTCGACTAACTGGACCAAGTCTCATCCAAACGCTGACCAGCCCAGCGGTAGCGGCGGGTGCTCTTGCCATTCTCAGCATGGCGGCGGGTGGTTACTGGTATTGGAGCAGTCATCTGGACCCGTTCGTTGCCGACCCGATTGAATACGGTGATGAGATGAAATTCACAGTCAGTTCCGGCTCGTTCGAAATCGAGGGTGAGGAGATGGTCCGTGAATTCGACCGCGCCTCGGGTGGTGCTCTCGCTGATGTCTGCGAAGAGTTCCGCGTAGGCTTTTCCGGCAGCGGGGATGTTTCAGTAACCCGAGGTAGTAGCGGCGAAGTCTTCTCATCAGCCGACTCAGATTTAGCCGGAGTTGTACAAGCGCAAGACGCATTCGGACTTACTTTTCTTACTGTTGAACAGCAGTTGACTCACGACCTCGCGGCTACAATCGAATCGAAGACCTGGCTCGGTGATAGTTCCGATGGAATATGTTCAGTGCCTGTTGGACCAATCGAAGGTTATTCCATGAGTCAGTCGACCAGTTCATGGACAGAATTGACAAGCAAGGCTCTGCTTCGAACGGAATCCACGGTATCGCTCATCAACCAAGGTGATGAAACGACGGTCAACGCAGTCTCTTTCGGGGTCCCTGACGACGCCTTTTCCAATTTGGTCCCTGAGTTGATGTTACCTCTCAAACCGGTCGAACTTACCACTGTATTTGGAAGTGCTCTGCTAGAGAAGGGGCAGTCCGGAGAGAGTAACGGTTGGCGCTGGGTAGTCGCTGACACAGTCACAATCGGAGGTGAACTTGGCCTTAGAGTGAATATGCAACACATCGAGATTGAGGATTGCATTGGGTGGGCTCACATGGTGTTGGAAATCGTCCCCTCATCTCCATGGCCGGTCAAACAACAGATTGACATCCAACTTGAGAAGAGTCGGTATGACTCACCAAACTGCGGTGATTTCACTGAATATCTAGTCGATAGGGCTGTTCCAGATGGAAAGATCAGCCTGACCTACACGATGACCCGCACCAGCTCCTCAGTTGGCTCGGGTATCATCGATTGGACTTCGGGCTACGCGCAGCGACCGAGTTCAAGTTCGGGCGAATTGACGGCTGACCAAAATTGGGGAAGTTCGGGACTTCATATGCCTGACCGCAGCGATGCGAGGGGATGGCCGCTCGAAGATGCGGTCACCTGCATATTGAACTCATCACTCTATGCCGAAGAGGCCGCCGCTGCCCTCTCTTCGGGAGGCTATGTTTGGAAGGCTCAGGACGATAGGATATTGGGGAATACGCAGTGGAATGTTTCGTGGGTTGTTGACGATGACGCCGGCTGGGTAATCGTTGAACAACGGACCGATAACTGCACGGTGATTGACGACGCAATCTACGAAGAAGCAGACCGGCCGGCCCATCGAAGAGAGAGTATTCCGACAACCGCATCGTTAGCCGATTTGGAAGAGCGATTGACAGACGCACTCAGATATCCTTCGTTCACTGCCATCACTACAAACGGTGGTAATTTCACTGCAGATACAACCTACGGGTACCTCCTCCAAGTTCCCCCCGAGGCGACAGACCTACTCGACCTTCTCGACGACCTCCAAAAAGGCTCGGTCGGGGTTGGCGGAGAGCGAGAGTGGACCGAAGGTGGCAAGGACCACAAGATGCGCTATGCGATGGATGGGAAAAACGGCCGAATGTTGGGCTGGACAGTCACATCTACCAATTCGTGAGAGCAAGGATTCCGCCGAACGGCAATCCACTCGGCTGCACAAATTAGCCATCAAATTCCTCCCGCGCGAGTGAAGTTGAGGCGTCACGCTGAAAGGTGCTCCGGCTACGGCTGCCTTCGGGTGACGCGGATGAGCGACGACGAAGAAGGACTACCAGAGGCTGCACAAGCACCTCTTGTGGTCGATGTCGAGTTTGAGGAGGTCGAAGTCCAATCACACAAACCTCGAGACATCGGGCAGGCGACAATCAGAGAACCGCTCGACCTTCCTCTACCCGAGGCTACACCAGAAGGTCGAGCCAGAGTGGTGACCGTCATCAACCAGAAGGGCGGAGTCGCCAAGACGACCACCGTCATCAATGTCGCAGCACATCTCGCACTCTTAGGCGTCAAGGTTCTCGTCGTAGACTGTGACGCGCAAGGGAATTGTGCAACCGGTTTTGGAATCGACAAGTCGCGTGTCCGATATGGAACCCGAACACTACTCCTCAACCCTGAGAAGGCGATTGAGGCGCGCCACGCGACCGCAGTAGACAATCTCCATCTGGTGGTCGGCGACAGGTCTCTTGTGGGCGTGGAGGAAGAACTCATCTCGCATCTTGGCAGGGAGCGTAGATTGTCGGAGGGTTTGGAGGTATTACTCCCCTTTTACGACTTGATTCTCATCGATACTCCGCCAAGTTTGGGATTGGTGACAATCAATGCACTGGTCGCCTCCGATGCAGTTTTAATTCCGGTTCAAACAGAATATTTCGCGCTTGAGGGGCTCGCTCTTCTCGCCTCCACTATCAAAGAAATCCGCCACCGCCTAAACCCCCGTCTTGGTGTTGATGGAGTGCTGATGACGATGCACGCTCCGACCCTGCTCAACTCACAGGTAGCCGCACAACTTCGGGAGACCTTCCCCGACTTGGTGGTAGACCCTCCAATACGACGAAACATCCGCATCGCTGAAGCGCCCTCACACGGTACCCCAATCCATGTTCACGCCCCAAAGAGTGCGGGTGGTCAGGACTATTCCGATCTCGCCGAATCGCTGATGAAGCGTTGGGGGTTCGGTGAAGCCGATGAGTGAGTGTTTTCAGCACAGAGCCGCAGAGGCGCAGAGGAAATTTGTTCATTCGACTCCAACCATTTTCAAATGCGAACCTTGGATATCTTTACACCTCAGTGACTTTGAATTTCTGGATGGGAAGTGACAACATGAGTGACGGCTCCAAGAAATCGAAGAAGGGTCTCGGGCGCGGACTTGACGACCTTCTCGCCCAGCACGACACAGACCTTCCTTTCCTGTCAGCCTATGGAGAGGCTTCGGGTGAGCATGAGGAGGGAGTTCCACTTTCTGCGGGAGCCGACAATGCAGCCGAACTACTCAACGCCATAGAGAGACTTCTCATCGCTGCCCTCGGGGCCGATGCGGTGGTGTCAGGCGAAGGCGTGGTAAAAGCCGGCGACTGGCTAGATGCTAGAATAGACGAAACTGGCAAAGTTGCCATCGAAGTGAGCGGTAAGAACCTGCCACTAGTGCCTTCAGACTTGGCAGTCCCCGGCCTAGTGAGCGGAGAACTCTCGGAAGACCGTTCCTCAGCGAGCGTCAAAATAATTCAGTGGGGACTTGAACCACGCCGCCTTCTCAATCGACTTTGCGAGCATC
>Ga0209402_10003879_pt1 | contig 14027 bp, 15 predicted proteins | sample ArcticOcean_MG_C_3_FD_187437 | JGI IMG/M metagenome (GOLD analysis project Ga0209402, IMG submission 187437) | Marine microbial communities from western Arctic Ocean - ArcticOcean_MG_CB8_126 (SPAdes) (version 2) | ecosystem: Environmental > Aquatic > Marine > Oceanic | place: Arctic Ocean... | reverse complement strand
CAATACACTCTTAAAGTATTTTCATATTATAAAGATATGAAAGTTCCGATTCTTATACCAAATATTTTTAATCACCCATTTACTTATGACTCTGATTTAAAACTTAAAGTAGGTGACTATGTAGTTGTACCATTTGGAAAATCTGAGCTTACAGGGGTAGTTTGGGATAAGTTTGAAAAAAAAACAAATAAAAATTTTGCAATTAAAAAAGTTGCAAGAAAACTAGATGTTCCATCTTTAAAAAAAAATACTATTAAGTTTTTAAACTGGTTCTCAGAATACAACATGATCCCAAAAGGTATGGCCTTAAAATTACTGTTATTAAGTAGTAATGCCATAGAGGAGATTTCAAGTGAAGTTTATGAACAATTTAAAATTGATATTAAACAAAATAAAATAGAACTTTCCAAAGATCAAAAAAGTTGTTTAAAAAAAATGAACATCTCTAACCAAAAATTTAGAGTTCATGTTTTACAAGGGACAACTGGTTCTGGTAAAACTATGGTTTATTTTGAGGCCTTAAAGAAGATAATTAACAAGGGTTTTCAAGGCTTAATTCTATTACCTGAAATTGGACTAACTGGTCAGTTTCAAAATAAATTTATAGAATTTTTTGGCTTTAAACCAGCTGTTTGGCATTCTGGAATAACTAAAAAAAATAAAGAAATAATATGGAGTGGAATTGCCAATGATAAAATTAAAGTTGTAATTGGTGCTCGGTCCTCATTGTTTTTACCTTTTAAGAAACTGGGATTAATTATTGTTGATGAAGAACATGATCAATCTTATAAACAAGATGAGGGTGTAACATATAATGCAAGAGATATGGCAATTTCAAGAGCATCCTTTGAAAATATTCCAATAAATTTAATAACTGCAGTTCCGTCTATTGAAACCTATGATAATATTAAAAAAGGTAAATATAGTTTATCAAAACTTGATCAAAGATATTTAAATGCATCATTACCTAATTATGAAATAATCAATTTAAATAACACAAAATTAGAATCTCAATCCTGGATCTCAAAAGAAACAATTGAGAAGGTAAAGTTTCACCTTGAAAAAAAAGATCAAGTTTTATTTTTTTTAAATAGAAGAGGTTTTTCTCCACACGTGCTGTGTAAAAAATGCTTTACTAGTTATTCTTGTCCGAATTGCTCTATAAATTTGGTGTATCATAAAAATAAACAAAACTTATTATGTCACTACTGCGGTTATAAAGCTTTACTAAATAGAGATTGTTCCAAAGAAGGAAAATGTGATTTTATTTTTAGTGGGCCTGGAGTTGAAAGAATATCAGAAGAAGTCAAAAAAATTTTTCCAACTAAGGAAACAACTATCTTTTCTAGTGATACCATGAATAAAAAAAGTTCATCACAAATTTTAGAAAAAATTATAAATAATGAAATCCAAATTTTAATAGGAACTCAATTAATCTCAAAAGGATTTCATTTTCCAAGTTTAAATTGTATTGTTGTTGTAGACATCGATTTATCATCACAAGGTCATGACTTAAGAGGTGCAGAAAAGAATTTACAATTATATCACCAACTCTCAGGTAGAGCAGGAAGGACAGGAAAGCCTGCAACGGTTTATTTTCAAACTTACAATTTAGATACCAAGATGATTACTGATATTACAAATAAAGATCCGGATATTTTTTTGAACAAAGAACTTGAAATTAGAAGAGAAAATAATCTTCCACCTTTTCAAAGATTTATTGCTTTAATAATTACAGGTAACAATGAAAGAGAACTTGAAAAAGAAGCTTATAAATTTAAAACTTTTATAGAAGGTGCTGTGGATGGTAGAGTTCTCGGACCTGTGAATGCACCTATATTTAGATTAAAAAGAAGATTTAGAGTGAGACTTTTGATTAGGGGACGAAAGTCTTTAAAAGTCCAAAATTCACTAGCAAAAGCCATCGAAAAATTCAAATTTACCACTGGAATGAAACTAACGGTTGATGTTGACCCAATAAACTTCAATTAATAGGCAAAAAATAACACTTTTAGACAATGTGTGACTTGAAGAGTTTATGGTCATATGTTAATTAAAGCAGAATTTTAATAAATCTTCAATTATTTATAAGGAACAGCAAATTGAGTAAAAATAAAGGTTTTTCAGAAACATCAGCTGGCAGATACTCTCTGGCGCTTTATGAATTAGCTATAGAAGCCAATGTATTAAGTGAGGTTGAAGTACACTCTGCTTCAATTATTAATTTAATTGCTTCAAGTGAAGATTTTAAGTCTTTAATTAAAGATCCAACAAATAATAAAGAAGATCAGCTTAATGCTTTAAGCAAAATTTCAGAACAATATAAATTAAATGAATTATTAACAAAATTTTTAAGTTTTCTAATATCTAAAAGAAGGTTCTTTTATGTAGATAAAATTTTAAAAAGCTTTGTTGAAACATGTTCAATTAAAAGAGGTGAATTAAAAGCAGAATTGACTTCTGCAAAAGATCTTTCTGAAAATGAAATTAACAATATAAAAGAAGAATTAACTAAAAATTTTAGTTCAAAAATAAAATTAAACTACAAACATGATGCAAGTTTAATTGGGGGTTTGATTGTGCAAGTCGGAAGCACAATGGTGGACACTTCCATTAAAAATAAATTACAACAACTCGAAAATAGGATGATAGAGGCATAAATGGATATAAACCCATCAGAAGTAACAAAGATATTAAAAGAGCAAATTAAAAAATTTGGTGATAAAGCAGAAGTGACCGAGGTTGGTCAAGTTTTATCAGTAGGAGATGGTATTGCTAGAGTATATGGATTAGACAACGTTCAAGCTGGAGAGATGGTAGAATTTTCTGACGGATCAAAAGGAATGGCTCTAAACTTAGAAAGCGAAAATGTTGGAGTTGTAATTTTTGGAGATGATAGAAAAATTAAAGAAGGTGATGTTGTTAAAAGAACAGGAAGCATTGTTGATGCACCTGTTGGAAAAGAATTATTAGGAAGAGTTGTTGATGGATTAGGAAATCCAATTGATGGCAAAGGTGCTTTAGATAAAGCAACAAAAAGAAGCAGAGTTGAAGTAAAAGCTCCAGGAATTATTCCAAGACAATCTGTTAGTGAGCCAATGCAAACAGGTTTGAAGTCAATTGATAGTCTAGTTCCAGTTGGAAGAGGACAACGTGAATTAATTATTGGTGACAGACAAACGGGGAAAACTGCAGTTGCTATTGATGCAATCATTAACCAGAAAAAAATAAATGAATCTGGCGATGAGAAGCAAAAACTTTATTGCATCTATGTCGCTATAGGTCAAAAAAGATCTACAGTTAGACAAATTCAAAAAACTTTAGAAGAAGCTGGTGCAATGGAATACACAACAATTGTAGCCGCTACTGCTTCAGATGCAGCGCCACTTCAGTTCTTAGCGCCCTATACAGGCTGTACTATGGGTGAATACTATAGAGATAATGGTATGCACGCATTAATCATTTATGATGATTTATCTAAACAGGCTGTAGCTTATAGACAAATGTCACTTTTATTAAGAAGACCTCCAGGAAGGGAAGCGTACCCAGGGGATGTATTTTATTTACACAGTAGATTACTTGAAAGAGCTGCCAAACTAAGTGATGAGCACGGAGGGGGATCATTAACTGCTCTTCCAATAATTGAAACACAAGGTGGAGACGTATCAGCATTTATTCCAACTAACGTGATCTCAATTACTGATGGACAAATATTTCTTGAAACAGAATTATTTAACCAAGGAATTAGACCAGCGATTAACGTGGGTTTATCAGTTTCTAGAGTTGGATCTGCAGCACAAACAAAAGCAATGAAAAAAGTTTCTGGTTCAATGAAACTAGAACTTGCTCAATATAGAGAAATGGCTGCCTTTGCACAATTTGGATCTGATTTAGATGCATCAACGCAAAAACTTTTAAATAGAGGTTCAAAGCTAACTGAACTTCTAAAACAAAAACAATATTCTCCAATGACAGTTGCTGAACAGGTAATTTCTGTTTTTTGTGGAGTTAAAGGTTATTTAGATGATTTAGAGCTTAAGGATATTGCTGCTTTTGAATCTAAAATTATAGAGAAATGTAAATCTGAAAAGCCTGAAATTTTAGAATCTGTTTTAAGTTCAGGTAAGCTTGAAGAGGATACTGAAAAACTATTAGTTGAAACTATCATGGAACTCAAGAAAAACTTTAATTCTTAAAATATGGCAACGCTAGACGACTTAAAAAAAAGAATAGCGAGTGTAAAGTCTACACAGAAAATTACCAAAGCCATGAAAATGGTTGCAGCTGCTAAACTTAGAAGAGCACAAGAAAATGCTGAAAAGGGAAGACCTTATTCTGAAAAGATGAATAATATTATTCTTAATTTATCTAGTGGTATTTCTGATAAGGAAAATGCACCTAAGTTACTTTCAGGAACAGGCGAAGAGAAGGTGCACCTATGCATTGTTTTAACATCTGATCGTGGTCTATGTGGTGGTTTTAATACAAACATTATTAAAAAAGCTAAAGTTTATTTCAAAAAAATATCTAATGAAGGAAAAACTTTAAAAATTATAACTGTAGGATCTAAGGGTTATGATCAATTAAAGAGAGTTTACAAAGATGATATTGTTGAGAGAATATCGTTTAAAGATTCAAAAACTATTAATTATTTAGATGCTGAAAAAGTAGGAAAGTTGATAATTGAAAATTTTGAAAAAAAAGAATTTGATGTATGTACAATTTTTTACAATAAATTTAAAAATGTAATTACTCAAATACCCCAAGAACAACAAATAATACCTTTAAAAACTCCTGAAGTAGAAGGAAATTCTTCTGATGATAATTATGAATTTGAACCAGATGAAGATGAGATTTTAAGCAACTTATTGCCTAAAAATATATCTACGCAGATTTTTAAAGCAATGTTAGAGAATTCAGCTAGCGAACAGGGTTCAAGAATGAGCGCAATGGACAGTGCAACTCGGAACGCGGGTGAAATGGTTGACAAGCTTACTATTGAGTATAATAGAAGTCGTCAAGCAGCTATTACAAAAGAACTAATTGAAATCATATCAGGAGCGGAAAGTTTATAATTATGAGCAAAGGAAAAATTACACAAATTATTGGAGCAGTAGTAGACGTAAAATTTGAAGGAGAATTACCAGAAATTTTATCAGCATTAGAATGTAAAAATGGTGATAACAGATTAGTTTTGGAAGTAGCGCAACACCTTGGAGAATCAAGTGTTAGAACAATTGCAATGGATGCTACAGAAGGATTAAAAAGAGGAGACGTAGTAACTGCTACAGGCTCTCCTATTATGGTTCCAGTCGGTCCTGAAACTTTAGGAAGAATTATAAATGTAATAGGTGAACCTATTGATGAAAAAGGTGAAGTTAAAACAAAAGAAAAGTGGCCAATCCACAGAGCGGCACCTGAATTTAGTGATCAATCAACAGAAACGGAAATTCTAGTTACAGGAATTAAAGTAGTTGATCTATTAGCACCATATGCCAAAGGTGGAAAAATTGGTTTATTTGGAGGTGCGGGTGTTGGTAAAACAGTACTTATTATGGAATTAATTAATAACGTAGCAAAAGCACATGGTGGCTTCTCAGTATTTGCTGGAGTTGGAGAAAGAACTAGAGAAGGAAATGATCTTTATCATGAGATGATAGATTCGGGAGTTATTAAACCTGAGGGACCAGGGTCAAAAGCAGCACTAGTGTATGGACAAATGAATGAACCCCCAGGGGCCAGAGCAAGAGTTGCCTTAACAGGTTTAACTGTAGCTGAGTATTTTAGGGATCAAGAAGGACAAGATGTACTTTTCTTTGTTGATAACATCTTTAGATTTACCCAAGCAGGCTCAGAAGTTTCTGCACTATTAGGAAGAATTCCCTCAGCTGTTGGATATCAGCCTACACTTGCAACAGACATGGGTAACCTTCAGGAAAGAATTACAACAACTAATAAGGGATCAATCACATCTGTGCAGGCGATTTATGTACCAGCAGATGACTTAACTGATCCAGCACCTGCCACATCTTTTGCTCACTTAGATGCAACAACTGTATTATCTAGACAAATAGCTGAAATTGGAATTTATCCAGCAGTTGATCCTCTAGATTCTACTTCTAGAATTTTAGATCCAAGAATAGTTGGAGATGAACATTATAGGGTTGCTAGAGAAGTACAAAAAATTCTTCAAACTTACAAATCCCTTCAAGATATTATTGCAATTTTAGGAATGGATGAACTTTCTGAAGAAGACAAATTAACAGTAGCAAGAGCCAGAAGAATTCAAAGATTCTTATCACAACCTTTCTTTGTTGCAGAAGTCTTTACAGGCTCACCTGGAAAATTAGTAGATTTAGAATCTACAATCAAAGGTTTTGCAGCAATTTGTAATGGTGAGTATGATCATTTACCAGAAGCTGCATTTTATATGGTGGGTACAATTGAAGAAGCTATAGAAAAAGCAGAAAAAATGGCGAAAGATGCAGCCGCATAATGAGCGAAGAGTTTAAAATAGAAATAGTAAACCCTGAAAAATCTTTTCTTTCAAAAGAAGATGTAACAGAAGTTGTTGTGCCTGCTTTTGAGGGAGAAATGGGGATTTTAAAAGACCATATCTCGATTATTTCATTCTTAAAACCTGGAATTATTAAAATATTTTCTAAATCTGGAGAAGAAAATTATTATGTTGAAGATGGAATTGTTGAATTTAAGAATAATAATTTATCAGTACTAACAAGCTCTATTTTTAATATTAAAGATATTGATAAAGATAAAATTAGTGAGATGCTTACGCAAGCAGAGGAACACTCAAAAAATAATGAAATTACAGATCAAAATAAGTATTTAGTGGATCAAAAAATTGATGTGTTAAAAACTCTTAATTAATAATCTCTTTTACTTTTTTTTTAACATCCTCATACACGTGCAATTTAAAGTCTACAACTAGGTCGGTTATATTTTCAAGATCAATCCACTTCCATTCACAAAATTCTGGATTTTTAGTTTTTATATCAATTTCACTATCTTGTCCTAAAAATCTCATTACAAACCATTTTTGTTCTTGGCCTCTATATTTACCTTTCCAAATAATTCCCAATAATTCTTTAGGTAACTCGTAAGAGATTAGTCCATCCAGTTTTTTAATTAGATCTACATTCTTAATGCTAGTTTCTTCTTCTAGTTCTCGATAAGCAGCAGTTAAATAGTCTTCACCTTTATCAACGCCACCTTGAGGCATTTGCCAGAAATTTTTTTGATTATCTATTCTTTTTGCAACAAAGACTTCATCTTTTTTATTTAATACAACAATTCCAACCCCACTTCTAAGAGGTAAATCTGTATTTTGGTTTGTCATTTATCCGTTAAGTAGTTTTAAAGCAAAGTTTAATTGATTATCTGTTTCAGAATTAAATTTAAAATCCTCTGAACCTTCTACTACCTCTATATCAGGTGTTACACCTACTTCAGAAATAGATTTACCTGAGGGTAGATAATATTTTGCAATTGTTAATCTGATAGCACCTCTATTCCTTAAAGGTATTATTGATTGTACGGAACCTTTTCCATAGCTGTTTTCCCCAAGTATAATAGCTCTTTTATGATCTTTTAATGCACCAGCTACTATTTCTGATGCTGATGCAGATCCATAGTTAATAAGTATAATTAATGTTTTGCCGTTTGTTATATCCCCTTTTTTAGCAAACCATTTTCTGTTCTCTGAAACTTTTCGACTTTTCGTTGAAACAATTTCACCATTTTCTAAAAAGAAGTCTGAAATTTTAATTGCCTGAGAAAGTAAACCACCAGGATTATTTCTTAAATCCAAAATATATCCTTTTAGATCTTTATTTTTCTTTAAGTTATTAACTTTTTCTTTAATTTGTTCACTACTATTTTCGTTAAAGGAAGTGAGTCTAATATAACCAATATTATTGTCTATAAGTTCAGATTTGACTGATTGAACCTCAATAATTTCTCTTGTTATATTAAAGATCAATGCTTTTTTGACACCACGTCTTCTAACGGTAATTTCAATACTTGATCCAACAGGTCCCCTCATTAAATCAACAGCTTCCATTAATGATTTCCCCTGCACCTGCACATTATTAATTTTTACAATATAATCACCAGCTTTTAATCCAGCTTTTGAGGCGGGTGTATTATCAATTGGAGAAATTACTTTTATGACACCTGCCTCCATGCCAACTTCAATACCAAGTCCACCGAATTCACCACTTGTTTCAGTTTGCATGCTTTCAAAACTTTCAGGAGTCATGTAAGCGGAATAGGGGTCTAGAGATTGTAGTAATCCATTTATTGCAGCATCCATACTTTTAGATTGATCTACTTCATCAATTCATCAACATATTCTTTATTAATTTTTTCAAGTACCTCACCAAATAAGTCTATCTTTTTATATATATCAGAATTTTCAGAAAAACTTTTTTCAAAAACAAATAAGGAAATAATAAAAAAAAAAAAGATTTTTTTTATCATGTTTATATCATTACTTTTTCTTTAGGAATTAGCTCAGACCATATTTTTTCAAGTTCATAAAATTTTCGTTTATCCGGATTAAATATATGAACGATTAAATCAATGCCATCAACTAACTTCCAGTCTAAACTTTCTTTTCCTTCTATTTTAGAATTTTTAACTCCATTGGCTCTTAGTTTTTCTAATACCTGTTCTGATAAGGCCTGAATATGTCTTGAAGAAGTTCCACTTGCTATGATCATGTAGTCTGCCATTGAACTTTTATTCTTAAGATCAATAGAAATTATGTCTAATGCTTTGTTGGAGTCTAGCGTATCTAATATGATTTTTTTTAGATTTGTATTTTTTTTCATCTATTAAATAAACCTTATCAAACTTTTCTTAATTGAGAAGATGAAATATTAACTTTATTGAAATTAACAAAAGTTAAGTTTTTTTTATTTGCCTCAGTAAAGGTCACTGACTTTAATGACCTAGCCTTATACCCTTGACGGTCGAATACTAGAATATTGCATTTTTTTATAATAGATTTCCATTTATACCATTTGTGAAAATTTATGAGATTGTCAGCACCCATAATGAAATAAATTTCGTTTCTTTCTTCTTTGCTTAAATGTTCAATTAAATCAACTGTTCTGTTAGAGCCTATCTTTTCTTCATAAAACTTTACTTTAATATAATCATTTTTGCCTATTAATTTTTTGGCAAATTGTATTCTGCTTCTTAAGCTTGATTTACTTTCATTTTTAAATGGATTTTTTTTTGTAATTGCCCAAACAATATTCTTTAGTTCAAATCTTTTTTTTGCCTGCTTTGATATCTCTAAATGCCCTTTATGTGCTGGATCAAATGTACCACCTAAAATACCAATTTTCATTTTTTCAGGTTTCAATTTATTTTCTAGTTTGGCCGTTGCTAACAATCTCATATTTGTAAGAAATAAGCTGACCTAATCCCACAGGCCCTCTTGGAGGAAGAGTGTTTGTTGAGATACCAACCTCTCCACCAAACCCAAACTCTCCACCATCAGCAAACTGTGTTGATGTGTTATGCATAGCTATTGAGCTCTTGACATTTTTTAAAAATTTTTTAGCAGTCTTTTTATTTTTAGTAATTATAGAATCTGTATGCATGGTTCCATATTTGTTAATATGATTGATTGCTTCTTCACAATTCTTTACAGTCTTTACAGATACTGTTGCTGCTAAGTATTCTGTAGACCAGTCCTTCTCTTTAGCAATAGAAATTTTACCTTTATAATGTTTATTTAAAAAACTATCTCCATATATTTTACAGTTATTTTCTTCTAATTTTTTTAAAATAGGATTACTAAATTTTTTAACAATTTTTTCATGCAGTAAAATTGTTTCAGTAGCACCACAAATACTGGTATTTCTTAATTTAGCATTATAGATGATATCTATAGCCATCTTTAGTTCTGCATCTTTATCTACAAAGGTGTGACATAGACCTTCTAAATGTCCAATAATAGGTACGGTTGAAAACTCTTGAACTCTTTTTACTAAATTTTTCCCACCACGAGGTATGATCACATCAATATAATCTTTCATTTTTGAAAGCATATAATCAACCATTTTTCTATCTTTAGAGTCTACAAATTGAATAAAATTTTCATTAACTTTATTTTCTTTGAGAGCTTTTCGAAATAATTTAGCTAAAATTTTATTAGTGTTTATTGCTTCTGACCCACCTTTTAAAATTACAGCATTTCCAGACTTAAAACATAAGCTAGCAACATCCGAAGTAACATTGGGTCTACTTTCGTAAATAACTCCAATAACTCCAATGGGTATAGATACTCTTTTAATTTTTAATCCATTAGGTCTACTCCATTTTTCAAGAGTATTATCAATAGGATCTTTTAGTTTAGTAATTTTATTTATTGAGTCTTTTATATTATCTAATTTTTTATGATTAATAGTTAGTCTATCGATTAAATTATTTTTTAATCCTTTTTTTAGAGCAAATTTTATATCTTTTGTGTTTTCTCCAATTATAGAATTCCTCTCTTTATCTAATAATGAGGCATATCTAGTTAGAATTTTATTTTTTACTTTAGTTTTAATTTTTTCAAAAGCTGCTTTTTTTGCATTTTGTCCTATTAAATTCATATATTGACTCATTTTATACCTCCACCATATCATCTTTATGTATAACTTCTGATTTTGCAACATATCCTAATATTTTTTCAATTTCTTTAGATTGGTGCCCCATAATTCTTAATATCTCATCAGATGAGAATGAACTTAAGCCTCTAGCACATTCAGAGTTTTTTTTATTTAAAACCTTTATGTGATCACCTTTTTTAAACTTACCAGATACTTTTATAATTCCGGCTGCCAATAGGCTCTTACCATTCGAAAGTGCTTGTGTAGCGCCATCATCAATAACAATCTCTCCTTTAGGTGAAATTGAACTGATAATCCATTTTTTTCTAGCATCTAATTTTGATATTTTTGGCAAAAACCAAGTACAGTTATTATCTTTAATTATTTTTTTAATAGGTCTCATTAGCAGACCATTAGCTATTACCATTCGGCATCCTGATAGTTGACAGATTTTTGCTGCATCAATTTTAGTTTTCATTCCACCTGTCCCATATTCGCTAATACTCTTAGTTGCAATTTTTTCTATATCTTTATCAATATTTTTTATTTCTTTTAATAGTTGTGCATTTTTATAAATTTTTGGATTTTGAGTATAAAGACCATCAACATCAGAAAGAAGTATCAGTGAGTCAGCCCCAGATATTTGTGCTACTCGAGAAGCTAGTCTGTCGTTATCACCATATTTAATTTCTGTAGTTGCTATAGTATCATTTTCATTAACAATGGGCACAAAGCCTAATTGAAATAAATTATCAAAAGTTCTTTTTGCATTTAATGCTCTTCTTCTTTGTTCCGTATCTTCTAATGTAAGCAAAATTTGAGATATATTAATTTTTTGTTTAATAAAGGTTTCTGAAAATAAATTCATAAGCTCAATTTGCCCTATAGATGCTACAGCCTGACTTTTATCAATTTTAAGATTTTTTTTACTTAAGTTAAGTTTTTTACAGCCCATTGCAATAGCACCTGAGCTTACAATAATAATTTTTTTATTTTCTTTAATTAATTCACGAATATCTTTGGCAAATTCAGAAAGCCACTTTTTTCTAATTTTTTTATTCTCATCTATTAATAAAGAGGAGCCAATTTTAATTACAATTATTTTAGAGTCCTTAAGATACATATGAGAGCAATTTAGCTTTAATCTTTGATATAGATCCTTTCTCTAGCGTTGATAGAGTTACCACTTCAGATTCTTTATCCTTAGAAAAATTTTTCACGATTTCTTTCACTTCTTCTTTATCTAATAAGTCGGTTTTATTTAATACAATTATTTCTTTTTTATCCAGAATCTTTTTACTGTAACTACCAAGCTCTTTTTTAACTTGTTGATACGTATTTTCAATATTTTCATCAGTAATATCTATTAAATGCATTAATGTTTTGCATCTTTCTATGTGTTTTAGGAATTGAATTCCAAGACCCACACCTTCATGCGCACCCTCAACTAGTCCAGGTATGTCAGCTAAAGTTATTTCTTTATCATCATAAATTGCAACACCAAGGTTTGGGTTTAAAGTTGTAAACTTATAATTTGCTATCTTAGGTGTGGCATTTGTAATGGCTGCTAGCAAACTAGATTTACCTGCGTTGGGTAAACCTACAATACCAACATCAGCAATAGTTTTTAACTGAAGCCAAATCACATATTCTTCACCTATGGCACCTTTTGTAAATTTTTTTGGAGCCCTATTTGTAGAGCTTTTAAATCTAGTATTCCCAAGGCCACCCTTACCACCTTTGGCTACAATAAATTCTTCACCTTCTTTTTTAAAATCATAAATTAAAGTTTTATTATCTTCTTCAAAAACTTGTGTACCTATTGGAACTTTTAAAAATAAATCTTCTCCTCCATGGCCTGTACGATTTTGTCCAGAACCATTCACTCCTCTTCCAGCTTTGTGATGTTGTTGAAATCTATAATCGATAAGAGTATTTAAGTTTCTTTCTGATCTTAGGAATATGGTACCACCTTTACCTCCATCGCCACCATCAGGTCCACCGTATTCAATGAATTTTTCTCTACGAAAACTAGGAGAACCATGCCCGCCATTGCCGGCCTTTACATAAATTTTTACTTGATCTAGAAACTTCATATTACAACTGTTGGTTTTTAGTTGTACTACTAATTGGGTTTTACGGAAACGAATGTTCTGTCTAATCTACCTTTTTTAAACACAACTTTTCCTTCAACAACAGAAAAAATTGAATGATCTTTTCCCATTCCTACGTTTTCACCAGGAAAAATTTTAGTTCCTCTTTGTCTAACGATTATGTTTCCAGGAATTACTACTTCACCACCGTACTTCTTAACGCCTAGTCTACGACCAGCACTATCTCGTCCGTTTCTCGATGATCCACCTGCTTTTTTTGTAGCCATAATTTACCTAATTTATTTATTTACTGCTTTAGCTTCAACTTTAGTTTCAACTTTAGTTTCTACTTTTTCAATTTTTTTAGTTGGTTTAACCATTTTTTCTGCTTTAGATAAAATTTTACCATCTTTAGAAAATATTTTACTAATTCTTATTAATGAATATTGCTGTCTATGACCATTTTTTCTTCTAGAATTTTGTCTTCTTCTTTTTTTGAAAATTAATATTGTTCTATTTTTTCCATTTTCAACTAGGTCTGCTTCAACTTTTGCACCCTCAACTGTTGGTGATCCAACTTCAATATTTTTATCATCCCCGTAGGCTAGGATTTCTTTAAATTCTATCTTAGTTTCAAGCTTAGAATCCTCTAATCTTTCAATTTTAAGGATTTCGCCAGCTTTTACTTTGTACTGTTTTCCACCTGTTTGTATGATTGCGTACGACATTGTTTAATCTATTTTTTATAAGCAGCAATATAGTCGGGAGCCTATTATAGTCAAGTCCGAATAAGCTAGAAATTGTCCTTTAAATCCCTCAGTTTTGAAAAGGTTTCTACATTGTTTGACCTAAGAAAAATATTACACTCTAATTCATCTTTGATAGTAGATGGAATAGTCGAAAGGCCAGCTTTTAATTTTATTTTTATATCATTTAATTTAGCTTTGAGATTTTCGTTATTTTCATCGTGAACCATACAAAACTTTGAATTTTGTAGTGTATATTCATGACCACAAAAAACTTTTGTACTTTTTGGTAGCTCTTTTAGTTTCATCAAGGAATCAAACATTTGGGTATATGTCCCTTCAAATATCTTTCCACAACCTAAAGAAAAAAGAGTATCTCCAGTGAAAACAGATTCATCTTTGTGAAAATAGAAACATATATGACCAAGTGTATGTCCTGGAATGTGAATTATTTTTGCTTCAAAGTTTTTATGTATCCAGGTTTCTTGATCATTTACTAGTATATCTATTCCTGGAATTCTTTCCCTGTCTCCTTCATATCCAACAACACTTGCTCCATA
>Ga0209402_10003876_pt1 | contig 14035 bp, 13 predicted proteins | sample ArcticOcean_MG_C_3_FD_187437 | JGI IMG/M metagenome (GOLD analysis project Ga0209402, IMG submission 187437) | Marine microbial communities from western Arctic Ocean - ArcticOcean_MG_CB8_126 (SPAdes) (version 2) | ecosystem: Environmental > Aquatic > Marine > Oceanic | place: Arctic Ocean... | reverse complement strand
AGAATAGGCGTTTTGTGTGTTTTGGTATGAGGCCGTAGAACGGCGGTCTTGTCCGCAAAGAAGTCGGCCATACGCTTGATGTTATTTTCTAAAAGTTCCAGATCGATGACGAGGGCCGGAGTGTCAATATTTTCAATTGGATCACCGGGGATTGCCATAGGAGTCCTTTCGTTGCACATGTAGGCGCTCGTCGTGACGAGCGCTCGTAATACGTTTTAGGGAATAGGTGCGCCGTGCACCTGGGACAAGGTGTAGGTCTGAGGAAATATGGTCAAGGGAATTGAGGCGGGTATGGGTTGATTGACAGGTGTATTTATTGAGGTATATTGCCTGTAGTCATATAAGGATAATCTATAGGTAAATCATATGCAACGAAACATAGTCCTTCTGTGCGTTCTGATATTCGGGCTGCTGAGCGCTCAGTGCCGATCGGAAGATATGCCATCGAGTGAGGACGTCCGACGCAACGGCGAACCGTTGGTGAACCGTATCGGTAAAGTGTTGCCGATCGATGCCGCGCCCCTTGAAGAGCAGATTCTACGCCACATGTTGCCGGAGCCTCGGACCTTGGATGTGAGTATTAATAATTACGATGCCGCCGGCAGCCTGACGCTTTATGATCCCCTTCTGAAAATGAATACAAGCCACGAACTGATCCCGGCAGCGGCTGCACGCTGGGGCGTTTCTGACGATGGCCTCGTCTGGACATTTCACATGCGTGCCGATGGCCGATGGAGCGACGGTCGTTCGGTAACCGCCCACGATTTCGAATACACCTTCCGGCGACTCCTGAATCCCGACACGGGTAATCCGTACGCTTTTTTCTACTATGATATCAAAGGAGCACAGGCCTACAACACCGGAGTTGATCCGGAAGAAAATAATCTGAGCGTACGCGCTATAGATGATCTGACACTCGAAATAGAGACAACGGTCCCTCGCGCCTACCTGCCCTATATCACCGCTTTTCATGGGGCATCTCCTGCCCCCCGGTGGGCGGTGGAGAAACACGGCGTTAAATGGACCGATCCCGGTAACAGCGTCTCCAACGGAAGCTATCGCCTGACGGAATGGACGCCGGGGGTGCGGATGGTGTTGTCGCTTGATCCGCAATACAACGGGCCGAATAAGGGTTCTGTGGAGCATATTCACTGGATTTTTAATCCCATTAACGCACCGACGGGCATGATAGCATATGAAAATAACGAGATCGACTACGTGGGCATCAATGTGGCTGATCTGGTCCGTGTGCAGCAGGACCCGATACTAGGCAATGAACTCGTTCGTTTTCCCCTGAAGCAAACGGCCTATCTCTATTTTCAGCATCAGTCGCCACCGTTTAGCGATGTGCGCCTTCGCAGGGCCTTTGCCCATGCGATCGATCGAGATGCGCTCACGAGCGTGGTGCTGGGCGGTTCCGCTAAGCCCGCGTATGCAATGCTTCCGCCTGACTTTCCCGGTTATGCGGGTGAAAAGCACCATATCTATCAGGCGTATGATCCGCCGCTGGCGCGCCGTCTGATGACAGAAGCCGGGTATCCGGATGGCAGAGGTTTTTCTGACCTGCCGATGTGGATTCAACCCGGTAGAATTTTGCCCAACACGGCGGTGGCCGTCCAAGGGATGCTAAAAGAGGTATTGGGTATTAACATCGAGGTGGTTCAGATGGACGGGCCCACGTACCGGTCTCGCATGTATGATTGGGAAGTGCCGCTGGGCTTCGGTAATTTTGGTCCGGACTTTCCCGATCCGCACAGTAATCTCGGGGCGTTCTGGCGATCCGGTCCACGTGGGGTTGCCCGCCACACCTGGCACCACGCCGGCTTCGATGATCTGGTCGATCGCGCCGCCCGGAGTATGGATACGGACGAACGCCTGCAATTGTACGACGAAGCCCAACGTCTGCTCGTTGAGGATGTCGGCGGCGTGTTTCTCTATTACTCCAACGCCGCTGAACTCCGCAAACCCTGGTTGAAAGGCGTACCGGAAACGAAGTACGGCACCTATCCGTTTCCGTATTTGACGGAGGTGTATATCGGGGATGGAGCAGATAGGCAGATAGGCAGATAGCTATGGCCCGGCGCTTCAGCCGCGGGTAAACAGGTAGGCATAACGAGGTGGCCAAAAATCAATGTTACCCTAACCTAAGCCCGAGGGAAACGGCGCATAGGAGATGAGCACCTCTAGCTGATCGATTTTAAGGGGGCTTACGAGACCTTCGACCCGTTTCTCAAGAACGACATCCAGGCGGTTGTCGCCCTGTACCGGCCATGTATCCTTTAACTGAAACTCCAGCCGCTGGCTGGCGTACGGCACAATATTCGACCCGTACGAACGTAGACAAATTTCATGTTTTAAAGATTCGCCGTTCAGGAGGATATCGATCCGATCCGCTGAGACCAGGTCTATGATATTCATTCGCAGTCGGATTTGTTGTATTCGGTCCCTGTTGTTTGTGATATCGTCGGCGATATAAAAGGGAATCGTGTGCTTTGTGCCTGTATCTGATGGGGCGATTTCTACTGGCAGGCTGGTAGGGTAATGGCTATCATCTTTCTCCGCCTCCAGATTACAGGCCAGCACGTAGTGTTTGTCGCCTTTTTTGATCAGGTCCTGATCTCCCCATTCCGACAGACTGCTGCGCTCCTCATCCCCCAGCGGCCAGCGCATGAACCAGGCGTAGAGTCCATCCACGCCACGGGCCCAGTTGTTGGCCACCGCAGCCCGCAATTGCGCGGGTGTAGGATAGACGCGGTCCTGGGCGCCGGTGATGGTATCAGCCACGTACGGGTGCAGCATGCCGTAGACCGATACATCGGCATCGTGTGCGGCGTCGATTAGCCAGTCAACAGGCATGTTGGGGTCCAGGATCATATAAAGGTATTGCATCGGGATGACAAAGTCGATCAACCCCTTTTGAAGCCAGGTACGGACATCGAGTCCTTCAGCCAGATTCAGTGCCTCAGTAGGCAGAACCCGAACGCCTATAGGAAAGTCCGCACCACGCTTGCTTTTCACCATCTCCGCAATCTGCTCGACGTATTCCGTCAACACAGGGATCATCTCCTGCGCGTCTTCTTTCCGAATATTATGACTGCCACCCGGCAAGGCGAAATCCAGCTCGAGGCCGTCGGTGGCGTATTCAGTAGCCAATTCTTCCAGCACGGTCAATTGATGATCCCGAAGCTCTTGGTGGCCTAACGCCCGTCCGCCGTTTTCCAGACGATGTGCCGGGTTCTGCCCACCGTGGTGGGGCATACGCAGACTAGCGAAAAAATCCATGTTCTTTTCATGCGCCCGGTCGATGAGCACCTGGAGAGGATCAAGTCCCCGGTCGATCAGACTCTGCATATTGTGCCAGGTGCGCCAGTAAGCAGCCAGATCAAAAGGTTGTATATCCGCACCGAAACGCATGCCGACCCTGGACGGATAGAACAGGCCGTCTCCCCGCTCTACGCCATAACAGAACGTATCCACCGCCGTACCGGCCACCTCATCAATCGGTGTCCAGGCCTCTTCCATCGTCATAGGCGGTTCGAAGACGAAGAGGTAGTAGTGCCGGGCGTCATTCATGTAGACGATTCGTTTTTTGCGCATGATTGATGGGTTCCAATTAGTAAGGCGATAGAGTTCCGAGTTCTGAATTCCGAGCAAAAACATCTGCTTCACAACGCTGGCTATACTCAGAGCTCTGCACGATATGGTTTTATTTCACCAACTCCTGGAATCAGGCACGATCAACATCTTACCGCCTTCTGCAATAGATTGCTGGCTGATTAAGCCCGGCAGCGTCATATCAAGTGCTTCGTGCACACCGATAGTCGGTGGTTTTTGGCCATCTATGGCAGCCACAAAATCCAGCAGTTCGAAATAGTCACCACCGCCATGTCCAGCTTTCATGGCCTCGGACGATTTCCACCAGGAGGGCAGGTAGGCCTCTTCCATATCTTTCAAATTCATCCAACTCTTCGTATCATCACAGATCTCGCGCAGCCAGATCCGGTGTTTTTCATCCCGGCCCCGCGCTGATTCGTAGCATCCGCGGGTCCCTTGTAGTTGATAGTTGGTCATGGCATGCGGGCGGTCCGAGATCATGTCTACGCGAATTTTCACCAGGCCGCCTTTTTGCATGTTACACAACATGACACTGGTATCCTGGGCATAGGGTTTGCCATTCGGGTCCAGATAGTGGTGCCCGCTGCCCTGGCAACAGACAGATACAACCCGGTCGCCCGGCATCCATTGCAAGATCGGCCCGAGGCTGTGGGTACCGTAGGTGATGCCGTCGATGCCATTCTGCCAGTGGCGTCGCCATACCTGATCCGAACTGATCCCCCGGGCGGCCAGACGACGCTCGTCGTACTCTTTCAGTTCATGGAGATATTCACCTTCCGCATAGTAGGTTTCTCCGAAAAGGCCCTGGCGAACGAGCTCACGGATAAGCACGTTTTCCTTCCGATAGGTGTAGTTCTCGCCCATCATGTAAATGCCGTCGGAGGTGTTGGCCGCCAGGGTTAAGGTCTTGCATTCTTCAATCGAGATCGCCGCTGGCACTTCGCTGAAGACGTGCAGATTCCTTTGCAACGCCGATATAGCCTGGGGGGCGTGGAACGGCATAGGGGTAGCGATAATTACCGCGTCCAGGTCGGAGCGTGTCAGCATCTCCTCATAATCCGTATACTGTTCAACGGCGCTCAGGCGTTCGGCGGCATCCGGCAACCCCTTTGCATCAATATCGCAGATTGCGTGAATACGCACCTGAGGCAGGGCATCGCAGGCGGCTTTAAAGCTGCTGCCCCGGCCGCACGCACCGACAATGCCGAGGTGAATGGGAGTGGTTTGGTTCATGGTGCAACGGCCTCCTGGCCTACGTGTTCTTTAATCCAGTCTCGTAAGGGGATATCTTCAGGTTTAGGGGAGGTGAACCCATGACCGCCGCTGGGGCTGTCACCAAGGAGCTGACGACGAATAGGATCAGAGCGGTCCATATAATGCGCCACAGTCATGTCGTCGCGGGGTTTCAACCAGCGGTAGCTGTAGCCGTAGAACAGAGTTTTCCGGGTTCTGCCGGAGCGATTATGACCACCCGCATGCCAGACGCGGCGGTCGAAGAAGACGGCATCGCCGGCGGCGACCGGTATCGGAGTCGCCCCTTCGGGATCGGACTCGCCGTCTTCGGGCAACTCGAGCCGGTTGTGCAAATGACTGCCGGGGATCGCATGAAAGTTGCCGCTGTCGGCATCCAGACAGTCCGTGAGAAAAAACGCAACTTTGAGCGAGACTCTCGGTCGAGGGTCGCCTTCCAGGTCGATATTGAGTCGTCCGCTGTCCTGATGCCACCCCAGCCGTTTGCGGCGGGGTTCCTCGCCTGCTGGCAGCGAGGGCATGATGATCGCATGAGAATGGTACAATTGGATATGCCATCCCAGCAGTCCCCACACCTTGGGAAAGGTTTTGGGCCAGTCGAGCAGATCGAGGAAAATATCGGACTTGCCGATAAAATCAAAATGATTACAGCTGTCATGCGGTCCATTACCCAACTGCGGTCGCATCTCATCATCAATACGGTCGATGGTAGTGGTCAGATCGGGAATCATATCCCGAGGCAATGCTTCCTTCACAACGAAATAGCCGTCTTCCTCGAACTGGCGGCGTTCTTGGTCCGTGAGGATATAATTCAGGCAGGTCGGGTCCATAGGGTTTTTACCTCATGGCGGTAATGGGTTATGCTATAGGTCAGAGATTTTTTCCCAATCACCGCGACTGTTTGAGTCCGGTGGATTGAAACAGTGGAGGAGGCACCGAGGGCACGGAGGTATTTAGAAATAGGGCCGTAGCGTCGTTCTCCACTTGATGAGTATTATAGGGGCCTTGTTGGCGGTTGTCAATGGTCTACCGGTGACGTACTTTTCATTTGTCATGGCCCAGGTCGATCCGTAGATTGATGAACGATCATGAGCCATGTCTACTTATAACGACCGACGCGAGCGTCCGGAGCAGGTTTGTGCGGCCGAGAAAGCTGAGGATACCACGATATGACTTCCCTTTGGCAATCTGTACGGTTATCACCTATTAAGCCCCTGTGGGTGTCCTCTCTGTACCTAAGGTCGTCCCTATGCGTAAGGGCGAATAATTATTCGCCTTTACGGCCTGCCAGTGCTCATCCCTCTCACGGCGGTTCATCTTCACCCGATCGGAAGCGCCGTTCGATCCGTCTGCGCCGCTATGATTATACCCAGACGGGGGCCTATTTCATCACCATGTGTACCCAGAACCGGCGACATCGGTTCGGAACCATTGTGGCTGGCACCATGGTTTTGAATGAGGCGGCTGCTTCGCCAATGATTGCTGGCGGCAGATGCCCGACCATTTTCCAAATATCGAATTGGCCAAATGGGTGGTCATGCCCAATTATATTCCTGGGGGCATCGCGTACCATCGGGGCCATGGTACGTGGATTTAAAATTGGTGTCACAAAATGGTATCGGCAACAATCGGCCCAATCAAAAATATGGCAACGAGATTATTGGGACCACATTGTACGTAATGAATCAGAATTAAACCGCATTCGGCGGTATATCGCAAATAATCCGACAAAATGGGCACAGGATTCGCAGCGCGTTCTGCCCAATGATGGAGATCAAATCCGCGAACCACTGTTTACATACGGCCGGGAGGTCTGGATGATATGAAAGACAAGACAGACAAAAAAGTAGACCAGTTACAGAGAGAAGGCTGGTGCATCTTAGAGCAGATTATTCCAGAGGACAAAATAGATGCGGTCCGTGCCCACGTACAAGCCGCCCATGAAAAAGCACAACGCGCCTACGAGGCGATGGGCGGGAATATAGGCTGGCAGACGGGCCCTGACGGCGTGCCGGGGCCCTGCGTTATTGCCTATTTACCTGAATTTGCCCCTTATCTCGGCGACGAACGGTTGTTATCCGTAGTGAAAACAGTGTTTGGAGGACATGTACGGATTGCTCAGACGGAGTTTAAGACGCAGCAGCCCAACCGGGGAGATGTAGACTGGCGGGGATTCCATTCTGATTGGCCTCATGACCTGACCGATCGGGATCTGGCGGGCCGCGTGGCACAGCCCTTTCCTGATGTGACGATGCAGCTGTCGGTACTCTGGATGGTCTCGGCGTTCAGTCCCGAGAGTGGTGGCACCTGGATAGTACCGCGTAGCCACCGGGACCCCCTTAATCCACGGATGCACCAGACACCCGAAGGGCTGGAGGAACATATAGACCAGCTCAAATCGATACCCGGCGAGATTCAGGTTTCAGGGCCTGCCGGCAGTGCGCTGGTGATGGACAGCCGGATCTGGCACTCAGCCGGGGCTAATCCCGGTCCGGAACCACGTGTCGCGGTGATCACGCGCTATTGCCCCTGGTGGTTGAGTGTGGAGTTCGGAAGGCGAAACAATGCGATTGTGCCAAAAGCGACTTACGAGGCATTACCAGAAACGGTAAAACCGCTCTTTCGCCATCGGGCCGAAGGCCTGGATAACCCGTTCCTTGCGTGATGATGCGAAACGCCGCGCGTGAGCACTGTATTTTCTTATCCTGAATAAACCACCGTGTACGTGAACGGCGCGCCGTGCGCCTTCCATTTCCCTAACCTATCAGCGTCGCCAATCGATTCAGACAGACGGTCAGAAAAATCTCCTGAGCGGCGGGCAAATCATTGTGGGCGTGGGTGGCGATGAAATCATTCATGGCCATGATAACGACAAAGGCAGATAGGGTGTCGAACGTACTTTGCTCTATCGACAGGTGACTATCGCGGATCATAGCCGCCAGCAGCCGGCCCTGTTCCAGCATGGCCGTGATATCGTTGTGCTCATGGGCATCGATGAAGAGGGTGAACAAACGGACGAGCCCTTGGCGCGTGTCTTCTTGCAAGGCATGGGCCTGCGTCAATTTTGATGCGGCATGTTTGAGGTATTCTTCCAATTCATCAAACCGTTTGTTTTCTTCCAGAGACAGCAGGTGATAAAACTGGTTACCGCTGCCCAGTGTACGGCATATGCTGTTAAGCAATTGAAAGCGTACGGCCGCCGAAGAGAAGGTCCCCAATCGTTCTATACTTGGTTTGATGATACGATGATCTCCGCGTTGGCTGAGTGTTTCTACCAGAGTCGGGAAGGTCTGCGGATTGATATTGTTCGAGAGGTGCCAGAAAAGTAATTCCTGGACATCGTCGCCGCCCATTTGTCCCAGCCCGTGAATGGCGCTGATCTGCACCCGGGCGTCTTCGTCTTCGAGTGCTTCAACCAGCGGATCGATGGCTTTGGCATGGTTCAATCGCCCCAAGGCCTCCGCCGCTTCGCTGCGGATGTCTGAGGCACCGCTATCCAGCTCTTTAATCAACGAATCGACCGCTTCTTCTGAGCCTGTTTCGCCCAGCGCCCGTGCGGCTTCCCTGCGAACTTTCGGACTGGCGTCGGACAGCGTTTGTATCAGATGGTCAATCGCCAGCGGGTTACGTGATTTGCCAAGAGCAAACGTTGCTTTGGCTCGGCGGTCTTCTGCTGTAGTGAGGTTAAACATAATGTTGTGAAAAGCATAACTGAGCAGGTTGCCCCTGAACATGGTTGACAGCAACGCCCGCGAGGAAATCGCCCGCGAGTCCTCCACAGACCGCAGCAGATAAAAAGGTACAAACCGCATCAGGCCACTGAGAAAAAACATAATATTGATGTCCTGGATAAGTAGACCGGCGACCGTAAAACGTACATTCTGCAGGGAGGCGACAAGGATGCCTCCAATCAGGGGCCCCATAGCATAAATCAGATTAATCGTAGTAGACCAGGCTGCAAGATAGGAGACCCGTTCGTCCTGGTTGGATTCTGGCAGCAACGCATATTGCAGGGGGGTAACGGCCACCGCGATGCCTGACATGATCAGCCCGGACATCGTCATGGCAATGGCCACAATGACATAGGATCCTGGTTGGGATAATCCCCATACCATAGCATTCAGAGCTGCTGGTATCAAAAGGATCTGAAGAACGGGTTTGCCTCCGAAGCGATCCACAAGGCTGCTCCAGGTTTTGTATCCGGCGATGGTACATACCGTGCCCAGTGCGGTTAACATGGAGATAGCCGTATAACTGAAATTGAGGCGGTCAAGCATGAAGACGCTGAAAAGCGGACCGGCCAGGCCGATGGCAAAATGCCAGACTGAATAGAAAATAATAAGCTGTCGGAAGTTTCGATCCCGAAATGGTTGGATCAGATCCTGAATCCGATTTTCTCCTTCAGATTCATCGGCCTGATGGGGGTATGGGGCTTGACTAATAATCAAATGGCCAATGAATCCGAACAGGGTACCGATGGCAAAGATAATAATAAATGCCGTTGCCTTTTCTTCCTCGGCAAACCAGTCTACAAAACGGCCGGCCAGGACACCGGCCACCATACCGACCAGGCTGCTGACAATCGTCTGGCGGCTGGTGAACCGCGCCCGGATGTTCACCGGAATAACGCTGGCCAGCCAGCCGCTATAAAACGGGGTATACATAAAACCGGCCACAAGCCCTAAAGCCAGAAAGAGCAGCAGGATCTGCTTATGTAGGGATTCAACAAACAGGAAAGGAATGGCCACGAGGAGTCCGCGGAACAAGGATTCCAGGAACCCGTTGTAGAGGATCCATCGTTTTTTATTGGGAATCCATCGGCTAAAAAGCGAGACCAGAATCTGCACGGGGGCCATAAGAGAGGCAAGGGCCGTATAAAAGGCGATGTCCGAAGCGGTGCCGCCGAGGGATAGGATATAACCGGTAAATACCGCTGTCCCCATACCGAGTGTCTGGCCCCACGCCCCGAATAGCCCGCTGGAGACCGTAAAGGCATGTAGCGCCCGATTTGTTTCACCACGTGTCAGCATCAGTAATGGACTCCGAATCAGAAGGTGTTTTCGTACAAAGCACGCGAAGGATAGAGCTTTGTGGAGGGTAGGTCAAGCAAATAGTAGGGCGGATGGCGGCTATAAGATAACCCATAGCCCGGCGCTTCAGCGCCGGGTAAACATAAGGTAGCAATGTATACGTGATAACCACGAAAAATACGGAGGAGTCTCATATGGATTTTACAGATCGAACAATGCTCGTGACCGGTGCCGCCATGGGCATTGGTGCCGCAACAGCGAAAAGACTGGCGCGTGATGGGGCGATGGTCATTATCGCTGATCTCGATGAGCAAGCAGGAGAAGCCACACGTCAAGAGATTACGGACGCTGGCGGTGCGGCGCTTTTCATTCAGGTCGATCTTTCGGAACAGGCTTCTATAGAGAGGATGGGCGAACAGGTATCGGGACTGGCCCGTAAGTTACATGGTCTGGTCAATAGCGCGGGCATCGTCCGTCGGGCGATGATCGCAGACACCGGTGAAACGGATTGGACATCGCAGATGGCGATTAACCTCCAGGCACCTGCTTTGTGTACGAAGACCCTCCTGCCCCTTCTTCGGAAAGGCCCCGGCCATATTGTAAATATATCGTCTGAAGGCGCTTACCGCCCCAGAAAGGCCCACTGGGTGTATGATGCCACCAAAGCCGGCATTGGTGCGCTGACCAGGAATATGGCGAGTGAGTTTGTGGAATATGGCATGCGGGTGAACACGGTGGCCCCGGGCTGGACGGTCACAGAAATGCACTTCAAAGGGGCCGCCGATCCGGAAGGCCGTAAAACGCAACTTGAGCAGATGGACATGGACGGGGCCATCATACGCCGTCTCGCCCGTCCCGAAGAGATCGCTGCCGCTATCGCCTTTCTTCTGAGCGACGAGGCCTCCTACATTACGGCAACAACGCTGCACGTAGACGGCGGGCGTGTGGCGCATTAGGGAATCAGCGAATCAATGTGGCTATATATGCTTTTGATTCGTCGATTCGCTGATTCGCTGATTCCCTGATTCCCTGATGCGTTAATTCTACAGATAAAACAGTTCCTCTGCCGGCTTCAGGGGGCAGAGGAACCATAACGGTCGGCGCAGGCCATCGGGACCGGGTGCAGGCCTCGTCTTCTCCAGCCAGGATTTTACCCTTCGAAGGATTTATCGGTATCCAACATCACATCGCCATAGCCGTCGCCGGTATGGGTTTTTTGAATACGCTCTTTCTGATGCCAGCAATGCATCCCGCTGATCGGGTCCGGGTGGACCGGAAAGGTGATATTCTGGTGAACGCCCCCGTCATTCCAGAATATGCGGAACGAATCGCCATCTTCACTCTTATAGGGCCGTACACCGTCCAACACCTTCATATGCCACTGCCCGTTTTTGCCTTCCTGGATATCGACCAGGTTGGTGGACCAGCGATTGCCCACGCCGGGTTTCATACCTTCTATAACTTGTTCATGCGCCAGCAACTGGGCGATTTAGGTGTCCGAATTTTCCATATCACCGGAAAGGATGGCATGTTCGGGACACAGATTTACACAGGCGGGTTCAAGGCCAATATAAACTTGGTGGGCACAATAGTTGCATTTAGCCGCTGTATGGGTTTCCGGATCGATATAAAGCGCATCATACCGACAGGCCTGCATACAGCCCTTACAACCGATACACCGGCGTGGATCAAAATCGACGATGCCATCCTGACGTGTATATAATGCGGTAACAGGAGATATTTCGACGCAAGGCGCATCCTGGCAGTGATTACAGCGCATCACAGAAAAATGCCGTGTCGTATTCGGAAATGCCCCCTTTTAAATATATTTGACCCAGGTCCGATTAACGCCAATCGGAACATCATGTTCAGAATTGCAGGCGACCGTACAAGCGTGGCAGCCGATGCATTTTCTATTATCAATGATAAAGCCATATTGCATACGCAACTCCGGCTAGATGCCCGGTACCTCAGCATCGGGTAAAATGGCAGGTAGGAGCCCGCTCCTGAGGGCGATCATCATAAAAAACAACATCTCGACAACATATATCGCTGCCGTTTACGATTCAAGACGCCCGTATTTCCCATTATAAAACATTAAAGGGCGGCCTTCTGCGGTCTCCCCCGCGACAATCTCGCCGATAAAGATGTCGTGATCTCCGGCGGGCAGTATATTGACCAGCTTGCAATCGACATAGGCCAGCGCCTGTTCAAATACAGGCGACCCGGTCACCTCTGTCCGATGGTTGATATCGGAAAAATCTTTCGGGCCTCGTTTCGCGAATCGGGTGGATAAGTCTTCCTGGTTCTCCGTCAAAATATTTACGGCAAAGCATGCGCTGGAATTTAAATACCTATTCATATTCGCCTGGCGATCGACAGAGACCAGTATCAGAGGCGGCTCGAGAGAAAGAGAGGTGACAGCATTGGCGGTCATGCCGTGAAATTCACCTTCATGATGCGTGGTTACGATGGTGACACCGGTAGCAAAATGCCCCATAATCCGGCGTTGTTCCATGGGATCAAAAGCCATGATATTACCTGTTGGAGGAATGGTGAAAAGAGTAGCAAAGCGCATTCCCGGCAGCTTGCTGCGCGGGTAAGCGAGCGGGCTTCCAAATAATTCCTCGTCATAGACGAGGTTCCAAACTTTCGAGGTTCCCCGTAGCTTGTGCGGGGAGTCTTCAATGGTGATGGTATGTGTCTTATGAACACGACGTGAGCATGTCGTGTGTGGTGATTGGTCCGTCAACCTGATAAATTATAGCAAAAATGTCAATGGAAATGTAATTTATGGAATAAACGAGCAGTTTGTGATGTCTAAGGGGTAGAACGGCCATAGTCAATCGCGCTTATACGTCTAGCCATTCGAGGCGATATTTTGACAGATACGGAATTAATCGAAGCCACGCAGAACGGCCATCCACAGGCCTTTCAAATGCTGGTAGAGCGTTATGAAAGCCGTGTGGCTTCTACTATCATCGGTATGCTGGGAGACAGCCCCGAAGCGGACGACATCGGGCAGGAAACGTTTATCCGATTTTATCGCAATCTCGGTAATTTTAAAGGCCAGGCCGGTGTCGGCACGTATATTACCCGGATTGCCATCAATCTTTCCTTAAACGAAATTAAGCGTCGCAAGCGTCGGTCGATGTTTTCGATATTCTCCACGTCTGATTCGGATGAAGACAGGCCCGCTTTCGATATACCGGACCCGAATGCTACGGCGGACTATGATGATACGGCCGAACTGGTCCATTGGGCACTCAAGCAAATAGAACCGAAATTTCGATCCGTTCTGGTGCTGCGATTGTTAGAAGGCTACTCTACAAAAGAGACAGCGGATATTCTGGATCTGCCGGAAGGGACCATTTTATCTCGCCTTGCGCGGTCACAACAGAAGTTGAAAAACATCTTAAAACCTTATTTAGGAGCGTACCATGAACCAGCCATATCATGATCTGCTCTATCGATCACTGGATGGGACATTAACGGATACAGAGCAAGCACAGCTTGATCTCGCTCTACAGGAGAGCGCTGTTTTACGTGCCGAACGTGATGAACTGATACAAATGAGAGGACTCGTGGCCCACCAGTCCCCGCCGGCTTTTCAAGCTGGTTTTTCCCATCGGGTCATGCAACGTATGGCTGCGGATTTGCAACCGAACGAAACAGACCTCTTTGCCGATGTCCTTTCGTTTATGTTCCGCCGGATTGCGTTGGCGGCATCTATAGCGGCCATTCTGCTTGTGGCCTATAACCTGGCATCCAGTGATACCATTTCGCTGGCCGCATCTTTTGGTATTATCGAACCGACCCTGGAAGATCTGCATGATGTAAGTATGATGCTTGCGTCGGAGGGGGCATTATGACCATCAAAGTAAAGACCACGTTGATTTTACTCGCGACGCTAATTATCGGTGGGCTTATCGGCGGGCTTATCGTGGGGGCGTTGGCTCGAGATCGTATGCAAGGCATGCCTCCCTTCGGTCGGGATGGTTTTGTCGATCGGTGGATCGGGATGCTCAATCCAGAGGCGGAGCAGAAACATGCGCTTGAGAAAATCGTTGAGCGCCATGCCCCTCGTTTTCGGGACACCTTTACCAGGCACCGTGAGGAAATGCAATCGCTCATCGACT
>Ga0209402_10003867_pt1 | contig 14048 bp, 14 predicted proteins | sample ArcticOcean_MG_C_3_FD_187437 | JGI IMG/M metagenome (GOLD analysis project Ga0209402, IMG submission 187437) | Marine microbial communities from western Arctic Ocean - ArcticOcean_MG_CB8_126 (SPAdes) (version 2) | ecosystem: Environmental > Aquatic > Marine > Oceanic | place: Arctic Ocean... | reverse complement strand
CATAATGCTCATCCTTTCCGGTGATATCACCGGAGGCCCCTTTCGGATTCAGGGCGAGTGTGGGACCGTTCTTGGCTGACGGTACGATGATCAATCCTGGCGCCGAAACAGGTGACGATACCAGTCGCAGCGAGTGACGATACTTGTCTGGATTCTGCAGGCCGCCGCATCGCCAGATCTCGCTCCCGTCCTTCAGGTTGTGCGCGACGATGTAATCCGCACCGTGGGTCAGTAGAAACTCCTGATCATCGTGTCTGTAAATGGACGGTGAGGCGTATGAATGGAGACATTCGCTCTGTGCATCGGTCTTCCGTTCATGCTTCCACACCTCTTTTCCATTGGATTTGTTCAGGGCAACAATCAACTGGGCGTCGGTGTGCAGGAGTTGGAAATAGAGATGGTTGCCGTCCAGCAGAGGCGTGGTTCCGATGCCAAAGTAGCTGTTGAATTTACCATAGCGGTCGGTGAGATTGGTCCGCCAGATTTCCCTTCCACTAAAATCGAAACAGACGACGATACCGGTTCCGAAATAAGCCCACACGTGTTTACCGTCCGTACTGGGTGAGGGGGCCGCCCCATTGCTCTCACCTTGCCGGACATCAAGATTTCCTTTGCCGATTTCCCTTTTCCAGAGCAGTTCTCCAGAAGTATTCGTACATGAAAGGACGAGCGATTCACCCTCCGACGAGGTGAGGAAAATTCGATCTCCCCACACAATTGGCGTCGCAGGACCCGGCCCTGGAAGGGCAAGTCTCCAGGAAATATTCTCAGTTTGTGTCCACTCGCTCGCAAGACCGGTTTCATCGCTAACGCCATTGTCGTCTGGCCCACGCCACTTCGGCCAGTGATCGGCTGCGGATGTTCCCACAAATAGAAATACGCTGAGCACAGCCCACGCGACAAATATCTTGATCATTCGAATCCTCCAATGTGTTTCTCTCCCATTTGGTTCCGGTTTCCCCACCCGTATGACCCGGCCCCTGCCGGTAACTTTTACCATCCTGCTCTGTGCGATGTCGTGCCCCTCTGCTCCCGATCTCTCACTTTCATCCCCACATTCCCTCAAATTCCTCCACCCCGTTTTTCCGAGTGCCTGGAGCAGCGCAAGCTGCGGAAGGTGTATCGAGGGACCTCCATCCGTAGGATCCGCCTCCCGCCGGTGACTTCCACAATGCTCCTTCTTCCACCTGCGTCCGATTTCTCCCTCTCCAACATGCCCCGTTATCTCGGCTCTGTCCGTGGTTGGTGTTTCCACCCACCCTTACCGCCTCAATTCACCGAATTTGGCATCTCCCGCCGATCTTGCGCCTCTTCTGTGGCTTCCGTGGTGCGTTTTTGGGCTGGGCATCTGAGCATTCTGTGATCCCGCATTCCACATTTATCCCCGGATCCTTCCTCCACCTGCGTCCGGTTCCTCCTCCTTCACTTGCCCCGCTATCTCGGTCCTGCCTCTATTCCAGTTCGGCTTTGATGTTCACCTCATAACAAGCCGCCTCACGACTGTTCCTTACCAGAAGATACTTCCCGGCGAGTGCCGGGTTATTCCACGTTTTCCCTTCAATGGCTTGAAATCTCGCTCGTTCATTGAACCCTTCGGGGTTCGCGTCGACCAGAATTACTTCGCCCGATTCTCCCAGGATCAGCAGGATATCGTCGACCAGGATGAGCTGGCCGTGGCCATACCTTCCCTGTTTCCATTTGCGCTGACCGTCTTTGACATCGAGACAGGCGAGTCGGCCATTGTCCAGTCCATAGATGTAACCGTCTCGGTGAACAAAGTTTGTGAATTTGGCCTGGAGTCGGGGGGATCGCCAGACCACCGAGGCGCTCAGCTCTGACCGATCGTTCGATGCGATATGTAGGAGCACACTCCCGATTCCATATCCTGTGGACGCCAGGACAAGATCTCCGGGGAGCGGCAGGGGCTGCGCAACGTGTTGAATGGTGAACCCGGCTTCCCACGGAAACTGCCAGAGGACCCTTCCTGTTTCTGGTACGTGTGCAGAGATCTGGGCTTTGTTGAATATCAGGATCTGATCTGTTCCGGCGATCTTGCCGAGGCTGGGTGAACTGTATCCGGCGTGTGTGTCACCACCTCCCCAAAGGAATGCGCCTGTGTCCTTGTGATATGCCACAAGGCTCTTCCCGCCAGGTCCTCCCGGGCTGACAATGACCTTTTCTCCCAGGACGAGTGGAGATCCGGCCATTCCCCAATCAGTGATTTTGGCTCCATTTTCTTCGAGTGTGTTGCTGGTCCACACCAGGTCACCGGTGTCGAGTTCGAGGCAGTTCAGGATTCCGGTTGCGCCGTAGGTATATACCCGATCTGCCGAGATGGTCGGCGTCGCCCTTGGGCCATCCCCGCCGGTCGTCGTTCTGAATGCCGCCCGATCACTGTGGCGCCACCTCACCTTCCCGCTGGTGAGGTCGTAGGCAACTACTTGCTCCTCTTCCCCGTGCTGTTCCTGGGTCACTGCGAACTGACCGGACACGGCGAATGCGGACCATCCTGCGCCAATCGGTTGCCGCCAGAGGAGTCGCGGCGGATGGATTTCCCAGTCTGTTTCCAGGTGCACATCCGGAAGTTTGGCGTTTCGATCGGGGCCAAGGAATTGAGGATATCTGGGAGTAGTTCCTTTTGAATCGGTGCCTGATTTCGATGCGGTCGACGATACTTGATCAACATCCGGTGCAGACCCAATACCGCCATCCAGGGTGGGAACGAAATCGCCACTGACACCTGTGATTCTGATTAGCGAAAACAGAATGCCGAGGAACAGTATGAAGCCACCTGAAGCCAGGAGCCTGTGTTTTACAGGGAGTCGTGAGAAGGCCAGAAGCCAGAGCAGAATGAGTATCGGTGAGGTCGAGAGGGTGATTACAGACCACATGACCGACTGGTCGCGGTTGGGAATCTGTGGTGACCACAGTGCGGTCACTGCCGCCTCCACGAGCACGAGAATGGCCGCGCCCGGCCACCATCGAAATGGCAATCTGTTTGCGCTGTGTTTCGGCAAGAGTCCTCCTCAGGTTAAGGCCGGCCTCAGGGGGGTGACAGTTGGATTTTCCCCGGTTCTGGTATCACCCGACTGAACCAACTCGAGACCTACCAAGACTGTCAAAAGGTAACGATTTTCGAACCTGATCAAAAGGGTCTATTGCCGGTGATCCAGAAAACAGAAAAGGCCTATGCGGGTAGCATAAGCCTTCTCTCTATTCGGTTGGAGGACTGCTAAATGGCGTTGGAGGTTTCTCCATTTCGCATCCAGTGTCCGTATGCGCGCCAGTCCACGGTATCGTGTTCTCCCTTGGACTGCAGGATGCCACGCTCCAGGTATTTTTTGACTCTGGTTGTGACTTCGTTGGATGGAATGCCCATTTGCTTTGCAGCGGCGCATTCACCCACGCCCGTCGCAAGCAGTTTCAGCAATTGACAATCATCTATTGGCAAACGTACGCTCATGAGATGGCCTTTATTGTCAGGGGACAATGATCAGGTTGGGGTATTCCGGGAGTTCGGTTTATGAACAATGGGGAGATAGAAAATCGGATCGGGGAGAGCCGATGTGGGTTCCCGCCCGGCATCGAGATGATGTTCGGGAACCAGGATAAATGTACGGAGAATTCATATCGTGTCAAGCAGAAATTCAGGTCTGGATGAAAAGCCTGAAGTTGAAACTGGAACCGAAAATTTGGCGAGGATGTAGATGAGAGGAAATCGTCATAATGATAATTAAACTGTTGTAAATAATGAATGTTGTGTTATAGGACTGGCATGTAGTCTCACGATCCACTGCGTTTCCAGAATTTCCAGGAGGAGGACGACCTGGATTGCTCGTTGGGCAGGACGACCGCGAGACGATTCATAATCTGCTCGATAGCCCCCTTGTAAAGAACAGAGGCCTTTTCCTTGTCTGTTTCAACGATTTGCAGACTGAGCTGAAGGGTTTGCTCCACGTCCGAGGGAAAGATGTGGTGGGTGACCGCGTCATCTGGTTTCAGGTCCGGATTTCCGGTCCTGAATCGATAAGCCTCTATCGCAGCAGACTTTATGGGCTGGATGTCCCTTTGTTCTATAGATTCGCTGATGCCTTTTTGGAGCATCCGGGTAATGTGCTCGGTAATCTCATCCGGTGTCATTTGGTCTCCTCTCCTGGCAAATGTCAGATTCCATCCAATCGTCTGGTAGATTTGGGCCACTTCCGCCGCAAACCGCCGGATCGGCGGAAAAATCTGCGGTTTTGTGCGCCCGCAATGGAAATGGAAAGATACGCCCAAAGCGCTTAATAACAAAATGTTAAATTGGATGAAGTCGGAATTCAAACGTGCGTTGGCGGTTTCGGCACAGAATGTGCAATGGGTATATGGCATAGCAGAATAAGTGGCATATGCAAAAAAACAAGCAGTCCCGGCAGTCATAGAGCGAGGTGAGGGATATGAAAGGGTCGAATACGTTCAGGTTCACCAAAGATGTGCTTCAGTCGTACCTGAATGAAGTAGCAGATTCCCAGCCGTTGAGCGCAAAGCAGGAAGCCGTTCTTGCGTGCCGCATAAAGGCGGGAGACATTTCCGCAAGAGACAAGCTGGTGGAGGCCAACCTTCGGTTCGTTGTACGGGTTGCACGTGAATACCAGAATCGCGAAGTGCCGCTTTCAGACCTGATCAGTGCTGGAAATGTGGGTTTGATTACAGCCGCAGAACGATTCGACGAAACGCGGCGTGTTAAATTCATTACGTATGCGGTTTGGTGGATCCGGCAGTCGATCCTCCAGACACTTTCTGAACATTCCCGGACGGTTCGATTGCCATCGAACAGGGTGGAGTTGCTCAATAAAATTACTCGATGTGCATCTACGATCAAGGGCAACAATCCTGATCGGGTGCCGGTGGAGCAGATCGCCGAGCAGTTAAGCATTTCAGAAGCCCAGGTGGAGGATGTGTTGGCAAGTGGTCAGCCTACTATGTCGCTGGATACCAAATTCCGGGATGATGATGAACACAGTATGTTGGATATGATGACGGACGAAGGACAGGAATCGCCCGATACTCAGGTGATGATTGGCTCCCTGAAAGCAGAGGTGGCCTCCGTGCTCGGATCGCTCGATGCACGGGAGGAAGAGGTGATCCGGTTATATTTTGGTCTGGATGAGGATGAAGACGAGATGACGCTCGAGGCGATCGGTACGAGTTTCGGACTGACACGGGAACGCGTAAGGCAGATCAAGGAGCGTGCACTCAACAAATTAAGACACCCGGGACAAGGACAACGATTGATACATTATGCAGAAGGATATTGAGTATATCTGAAGCTGAATTTTCAACCGGAGAACAGGAAGTGAAGGTACTTTACCTTTGCTTCCTGTTTTTTTTATCTTGTGGAACACCCCGTATCAAATAGTGAATCTCTGGAGGTGTCGGTGAGCAAGTTGGGTTATGTGGCAAGATTTCTCGATGCGTTCGTAATTTTCGCTCTGGTTTCCGGTCCGTTCTCGAGCTGGGTGGTAGATCTGGTCGGTTCGTGGCCCGATCTTTTGCTTGGATTTGTATGGGGAATCGCCCTTGGATTGATGGTGGGACTACAGGGCGATATCAGCAAGGCTGCAGGCACCGTGCTTGGTATGGCGCTTGGATCTGGCATCTACTGGGGGCCGGTAGATGGGATGATTGTTGGATTTGTTGTGGCCATTCCCTCGGCCATGTCCTTCGGCCTTGTGACCATTTTGTTGGACTGGAGTATGGGGGCCGGCGTATTTTGGGGTCTGGTGATCGGGATCAGTGCCGTCCTTTTTGTGCTTCTCGGCGGCGGGATGCTCACTTTCGTTGCCGCTGTCCTTGGATGTGTTGTCGGGAACGTTATCCGGATATGGCTCAGGTTGAAAATCGCTCCTGATTCAGCGGAGACCGAAGCGCAGTGAGCGTTTGAGTGGGTACCATCTCTCATTGACCGGCACCGGTTCATGTTTGTGTTGTGACAAAATTATAGTCCGGGCGACCCCCTGTGGTCGTCTTTTTCTTAACCTGCGTTGTTTTGCGGCTGCGTCCTCACAGGAGACTCGAATATGCGTATCACCCGAATCAAGCTGCATATGGTGAATGTTCCCGAACGCAAAGGGTGGTGGTCCGATGATACCTATGGTCAACCGCTTCACCAGAGGGACGTTCACGGGGTCGCAGAGATCGAGACCGACGAGGGGCTCACCGGGCTTACGCAAATTGAGCGTATGACGCCGTTGGACACAATTCTTGCAGGTCTCGAGTCCTGGCTGAGTCTGGATGTGATGGCGGTAAACCTGAATCAACTGGAGCCCCCGATGGTGGCTTCCCTCGAGCAGGCGGTTCTGGATCTCAGAGGTCAGGCGTTGGGTGTCCCCGTCTGGCAATTGCTGGGCGGCAAGCTCAGGGATAGCACACCGGTTACACAGTGCACAGGTTACAAGACACCGGAACATACCGCGGAAGACGCGCAGTGGGGCTGGGAACACGGATTCCGGGCCTATAAAATGAAGTGCATCACGGAAAATGAGACGACGCCCGAGGAGAGAATTTGCTATGTGACGGACCGGATCGAAGCCATCCACCGGGTGCTGCCGGATATGGTGGTGCGGCCGGATATCCGATGGCGGCTGAAGGAGGTCTGGGTTGCACAGGAGCTGGCACGCCGCCTCGATGGCCATCGAATAGACTGTTTCGAGAGTCCGATCGAGAGACGGGCATCGTCTGGCACTTTCTCAGAGTGGACGAGGCTTCGTCAGAGTATCCCGTTTCCAATCGCTGATCATGTATCCGATTCCGAGGAGCTGGTGAAGGTGTTTGAGGCGAGGGCGATGGATTACGCGATCGTGGGCACATTCAGCCATCTGGAAACCCTGCGCCAATCGCATCTCGCCCATCAGTTGGGCATGGGGGGATGGGGTCAGACGGTTTCCTATGGACCCGGCGCGGCAATGGGTTTGCACGTGACAGCGTGTATGCCGAATCTGACACAGCCGTACGATATGGTGGGTCCAATGGCCTGGGAAGATACCCTGTTGAATGAGGATTTCGCGTTCGAGAACGGCGCTTTCCTGACTCCGGATCGAGCCGGACTGGGATTCACCCTGAATCACCAGGCTGTGGAGAAGTATCGCGTGTCTGAACACGTGTTGGAATAGGTCAGAAGCCGTTGCCATTGCTGAGTGTTAAATCAGAAGTTGAGTATTGACGCTGACTATTTCGGTTTGTGGCTGACCTTCCGTCCCGCATACGATAAATATCTCGAAGGAGTCTCTGAAATGGAAATCTGTGAAGTCCAGAAAGAGATTTACGTGCCCTCACCCGAGTCACGGGTGGCTACGAGTGTGAGTATGACCTACATCGGTGAGGGCCTGCGGTTGCAGGAGACACAGTCACAGGTTCGCTCCAGCGACTGGTCCAATCATGTCCGGTGCAGACACTCTGGGGACAATGGCAAGAGTTGGTCGGATTGGGACCTGGTCTATGAAGAGGCGCCGACCCAGGGAGAGTACACGCAATCGGGTGGTCCAGGTCCCGGGGGCACAGGACCATTTGATCGGACCTCAGGATGTCTGGTGAAACCGGTTTTCCAACGGGTTATAAAGGGAAGTCCCGAAGTTGCGATGTCGGAGCTCTGGAAAGGAAACAGGTTGTTCTGTGATCACGGTTTCTATCAGCTCTCAAAGGATGATGGTCGAACCTGGTCGGAGGGAGGCCAGCTGAATTATGAGGAGGGTCCAGATTTCGATCATTGATGATTGGGGGAATCCGGAGTTTTTTCGAACCAATGAGATGTACATCGGATCGGGAGCGGCCTTGTCCACGGGTGGCGTGGTGATCAGTTCCACCATCCCCGTGGTTTACCGGGATGCGGAGGACGAGAAAGTGCCTTCCGTTTTTCCCAATGACTATCGGGAAGGTTCAGTTGCAGGCGCAGTTTCTTTCGTGGGCAAGTGGGACGCGGACAAAGCGGATTACGATTGGGAGATTTCGAGCAAGATGTTCCTGCCCAGGAAGCAGTCCACGAGAGGGCTTGTGGAATTGACGGTTGACGAGCTTTCCGACGGCAGGTTGCTGCTGATGGGACGGGGATCGAATTCAGGTCTGAATCCTGCAGCGTGTCCTCCCAGAAAGTGGTTTTCTGTGTCGAAGGACGGTGGCTTGACCTGGGATGAAATAACGGATATTCGATACGATACCGGGGAGCAGCTCTATTCTCCGGCTTCCATTTTTAGAGTGATTCGGAGCACAAAGACTGGGAAGCTCTATTTCGTAGGGAACATTACGGAATCCGCACCCGATGGAAACTCACCGCGTTATCCACTGCAGATTGTTGAGATCGACGAAGAAAAGGTGGCGCTCAAAAAGGATACGTTGACGTTGATTGACGATCGCGATCTGGATCGTGATTCGGAACACGTGCAGCTTTCGAACTTTTCTTTACACGAGGATCGGGAAACGCAGGAGTTCGAGATGTATATGACCAGGCTCGGCGAAAGAGGGGGCGGAGACGATACCTGGTCGGCGGATTGCTACCGTTACAAACTTCGATTTTAGGTCATTTTGAAATTGAGGGCAGCGAGGTTTGGTTTCTGAGGAGGGTCTGAGAGGGTTTGTGCTTCCACGTAAAATGTCAGTTTCAAAAACCGGCACGAATTTGCGTTCGTGCCGGTTTTAGTTTTTACCCCCAGTGACAGCAACTCTCGTGTTCGATAGTCTCAGTCGAGGGGACTTACGACAAATGTCCTTCCACTTGAGGAGCGGGTCGCGTGGCCGGTTGGTGCGTGCGACGTAGGAATCATCGCAGTCATTCCCGGATGCGCTTTCCCGATTTCTTCGACCGTTGTCTGGTTGACCGCTACAGGGCGGAGGCGAATCTCTCTCCGCTTGTGCCAGAAGCTGCTGAGGTCGTCGACATTGCATACGGGGACTTGGACTTTCTTGGCGTGCGCCATGACCGGGTCCCAGAGGGGTGCGCTGTAGGTTGAGAACGATACGGGGTGCGCGTTCACACACATCATGCTGTGATTCGTTTTGGCGTTCTCGTCTATCAGGTTGGTGACGAGGTCGACCCCTTGTTCTGGCGTAAGGTCCAGCGACCACTCGAACCCCTGGCCGGCCAGCGTCGTTTCATCGGAGAACTGTGTGGGTAGCTGGAATATCGGAAGTACTTCGCCCGAGGGATCGGCAATGGGCATTGGGAGACCGGATCCCGTCATGTAATATTTTGCGAGAGGGAGTATCGAAAAGTAGTTGGTGTCAAACGTGAATCCATGACGGGCTTCGATCCTGGCGCCCGGGATATAACCGGACCAGGTGATGGCATGGTTTCTGACAGAGCGACTGGGTGAGCTTCCGTACGCCTCCTTGAATTGCGCGATGTGGCTTGTCAGCCGATCGTCCCAGGTTGGGTGGATGGGTGGACGCAAGTCTGGATGAATGGAGAAGTCAAAGCCGCGGGCCAAGAGGTCGTCCAGCCACGGTCGATCCATTACACTGTTTTCTTTGACGAGGTAGAAGGTGAGTGAGGCGCTGTTTCGCTCGCAGGATTCGATGAGGTCCTCGAAGTGTTCCCTCTTGCTCCAGTCGTCGTCTGAAGTCAGCGCGAAGACGGTATCCGCGTTGTCCGGAAAATACCAGAGCCAGGGCAATACGGTTCCATCCGGCCAGGTGCGGTGGATGAGCTCCCTGAAGAGATGGGTGTGAAGATCGGCCACGGGATATCGCGCGTCCACCGGGTCCTGCCAGTTGTGGAACAGGTCCGAGGGGCGCATGCGCGAGAATCCGGTTGATCGGACCCCCGCGAGAAGGGGATTGCCCTGGCGGAGGAGATAGACGCAGGAGGCGATGTCGTAGGCGAGCACGGTGATCTTGCCCTTACCCTTGTGCGACTCCATCACAGCCGGTGATTCTGTCCGCTTGCCATCGGTATCGTGAAGCGGGCAAAGTATTTCGAATTCCGGCCCGCATTTGTAATCCTGAGCCCACCCTTTAACGGGCAGTCCTGTATCTGGATAGCCCGGGAGGGGAACAGTTATCCGCGGATGCATCATGCCGGTCAACCCGGGTTCGAGGCCGAGTTTCTTGGAAAAAGCTTCGCCAGGTGCGAGACAGATGAGACCCATTCCGGAATCAACGCGGTCAAGGAGCAGTTGAACGATTTCAGGGGCCGGGTCGGAGGGGCCAAGAATAACAAGATATCTGTCCGCGAGCAGCGCTTCAGTCACACTTTCGAGCGGGGCGGTGTCAAGGTCGTTGATGCCCTCTATCCGGAGCAGCTCGGCCAGGATTTCAGGACTTCCGAACAACCGATCAGATATCTCGGTTACAACAAGAATCGAAGCTGTTTCACGCATCTCTCTTCTCCATATCTGCCCCCGTACGGGCTCGATGAATCACGCCCGTCTTCTACCCCCAGGCGGACCACCCGTACGGGCGCGATGCATCGCGCCCCTCTTCTACCCCAAAACCCACGCCGCACATCGCTGCACCAACATTCTGTTGGTCGAATTCTCAAACGCCCGATGATCGTGCCCGAACGCATTGTAACACACCCGCGCCGATCCATATTCCCTGACCCACAACATAGGATGAAGTTCCCCGTCCCATACGCCCTCAATCAAGGGGGTGACAGAATCCGTGATCCTGGGGTTGGTATACAGTTCATCTACGATACTGAAGTCGCTGATTCCCTCAGTGATTTCGTGCGCATCTGTGTGAACTCGGAACTGGTGTTCCTGGAATGGCGAGTGCCCGGAGTGACCCCATTCCCACCAGGCGCCAAGGATTTCTCTGAACGCCGGCTAGTCGTCGAAGCAAATGGTCGCGGCGTGGAGGGCGAGCAGCCCCTTCCCCTGGTCGAGGAAGGACTGGAGGTTCTCCCTTGCGGTTTCTGAGAGGTGAGACGTCCATTCCTTCCGCCACTTGTCGGGGACTTCTGGCTGGGAGCACGTCCAGCGGATGCAGTTGAGGGTGAGCATATCATACTGATTCAGAGATCCGTCTTCGATGGGATCGATTTTCGTGCTGATTTCCGATGAGATACCCTTTTCGGACAGAATTTCCCGAACCAAGGGAGAGGTCGTTGTATAGTCGTGTGCGACCCCACCGCTGAGGATGAGATTTTTGGCCATTTGGATGCCTTTCTGAGATTCAGGGTTATATGGAAACGTTAATTCGTGGATGAAGGAGTGTCAAGTGAAACGGTGCTGAAGCGCAGATCGGCTTGACATGAGATTGGGCGGGCGGTACCTTAATTTCGAATCGCCAGGTGCTCGGGTTTGCAGTCATCGAGGAAGGAAGAACCGTGTTCACAGAAGAAGCTCCAGGTGTGTTCAGTGTCGATAGTCGCTTTGTGGAAGGGAAAAATGGGGTTGTGGTGGGAAGTCGCGGTGCAGCTGCGATCGATGGCAGCAATTTCCCGGACGAGGGGGAGGCGATGGCTGACTTCATCTCCTCCAGAGGTCATCCCGTCGATCGGCTGGTGCTGACACACGGACATGGAGATCACATTCTGGGTGCAGGCCCTCTGGCGGGCGGTGAGGTATACGCGCACACACTAACCCCTGGCGTGATTTCTGCCCAGCTTGCAGGCTGGGCAGACAGGTGGGAAATATCCAGGGATGAGGCGGGCGAACGTGTGGTGTGCCCAACGGTGACGTTCACGGACGAACTTCGCATCGACCTTGGCGGAAAGCATTTATGGATGTTTCCGACACCTGGACACAGCGAGGATGGTGTTTCTGTTCTGGTGGAGGAGGACCGGTTACTCTTCGCCGGTGATTCTGTGGTGACCGGTATCGTTCCGGCGATTGGAAATGGCGACAGCAGGGTCCTGGAACGCTCCCTGGAGCGCTTGGTCTCGATGGATATAGAGATCCTTGTACCGGGTCACGGTCAGACGTTGCACGGGTCGAACCGAGTGAAGGATTGGCTGATCTGGCAAAAAGGATATTTGACTCGCGTTAGGGAACGGGTCCAGGCCCTCCTGAACGATGGCGTCGATGGTGAGGATGTACCAGACCTGGTAGATTTCGACGAATTGATCGAAGGCAGACTATCCCGCGAAAAACACGGAATGCCCAAACGCCACAAAAACACCATCCAAAAAATCACCCAGGAGATATCCCAAACCCAATCACCGTAGGGGCACGACGTGTCGTGCCCCTCTTGGTTGATTCCGACGAGTTGTTAGGTGCCCGTCGTTCGTGCCGCCCTGTCCAGATTCCATTCAACCCAGGCTGGGGATTGTCACCTTCCGTTTTTCCGAGTGCCTGGAGCAGCGCAGCTGCGGAAGGTGTATCGAGGGACATCCCCAACACCGATTTACCGCCGGTTTAACCCATATCCAGGGTCAATTACCATTCCACCTCCGCCACGGATTGTATCCCAAACCCAATCACGGTAGGGGCACGACGCGTCGTGCCCTTCTGTTGATTGATTTCGATGAGTTGTTAGGTGCCCGTCTCCCAGAAGGACACCCCGATCAACCACCGATTAAACCCATACCTCAGGACTAGATCACTGTGACCAATCAACCAAAGCTCAACGCCACGAAATTGTGTACGTTTATTACCGACATCTTCCAAGCTTGCGGAATGACCGAAACCGATTCCTCCCTGCTTGCCGATTCCCTTGTCGCATCCGATTTGGCCGGCGTCCATTCTCACGGCGTCTTGCGTGTGCCGGATTACGTGGCGAAACTCACGCGCGAAGGTGTGGATCCCCTGGGCAAGCCCGCTGTTGTGAAAGACAGTGGCGCCTGCCTGGTGGTGGATGGTGGAAACAGTATGGGCCAGATCGGTGTGGCCTTTGCAATGGAGCAGGTGATCGCTCGAGCGGAGTCTACAGGAATCGCCGCAGCCGCGATCAGAGGAAGCAATCACTGCGGCGCAATGGCCTGGTTCGCGCGAAAGGCGCTCGCTCACGATATGATTGGTCTGGCGACCACGAATGCGCTGCCGACAATGGCCCCCTGGGGGGGCGCCGAGCGGATTCTGGGGATCAATCCGTTGGCGGTCGCGATTCCTGCGGGGGATGAATTTCCGATTGTTTACGATGCGGCATTCAGTGGATCTTCTCACGGGAAGATTCGAATCCATGCGCAAAAGGGAGAGCCGCTTCCCGAGGGATGGGCAATGGATCGCAAGGGTGTGCCGACGACCGATCCCGTCACGGCTCTGGAGGGATTGTTGATGCCCGTGGGCGGTTTCAAGGGAACGGGTCTTGCCCTGGTGATGGGGATTCTCTCCTCGATGCTTTCTGGCGCAAGCTACGGCACAGAACTGGGGAGTATGGAAGCGGGTCCCACAGCGGGGGAGGATGGTCACTTTGTGGCTGCGATCCGGATCGACGCCTTTGAGGATAAAGGGCGTTTCAAGGCCCGTGTCGACCAGGCGATTCGACAGATTCATGGATGCAGAACGGCGGACGGTGTGGATCGTATCTACGCGCCTGGTGAGAGTGAGGCGCTGCGTAGTGAGGAGTATCTGGCAGATGGGATTCCGCTGAATGCGGTCACCGTTGCGGATCTGAAGGATGTAGTCCGAGAGTTGGGAATGACGCGGGACAAGTCTGTCTTTCTCGATGCAAACCAAATCCCGTAGGGGCGCGACGGTGTCGCGCCCGACTTCGCCCAATCAATCACTGGATGTTCTGACAAATGCCAAACCATCATAAAATCACCTCTGCCGAACTCGAACGCCTCGTCACGGAAATCTTCACGAGATGTGGAATGACTTCCGCCGACGCATCACTCCTGTCCGATTCTCTTGTCGCATCCGATGAATTCCTGGAGGTGATATGCTGCAAATAGCGATTGTAGGTTTGGGTTGGGCGGGCTCCAGACACGTGGAAGCAGCCTCCGCGTCTTTTGAGCCCTCGAGAGCCGCTCAAAACCAACTAGAAGGGGTCAATTTTTGCAGAAAGGTCATTTCAGCCTGGGTGGGTCAATATTGCCTACTAGGTCTATTTGGCAATTCTGGGCCTCAGAAACGCTTCAGGAACGGTTGAGTAACGCCTTAGTAACGCTTCAAAAACGCCCGACCAGTGGCCTA
>Ga0209402_10003866_pt1 | contig 14049 bp, 10 predicted proteins | sample ArcticOcean_MG_C_3_FD_187437 | JGI IMG/M metagenome (GOLD analysis project Ga0209402, IMG submission 187437) | Marine microbial communities from western Arctic Ocean - ArcticOcean_MG_CB8_126 (SPAdes) (version 2) | ecosystem: Environmental > Aquatic > Marine > Oceanic | place: Arctic Ocean... | reverse complement strand
CGAAGCCTCTCCGTGCTGAAACATCACCGTCGGGAATCGACGGATTGACTATCAACACGAAATGCAATCATCGGGCCAAATCACAATTCCAACGTGCGATTGCCCTGCTTTTTCACCCCTTCGCATTCGTATCTCAGCATCAAAATAGCTCATGAATCAACGCATGGGTTCGCCCGGTTCAGGGAGTTCCCGCTGTCTCGGTAAGAGCGGGTCCGTTTTCGTGCTGTGAAAACTAAAACGCAAACACCTCTCAACTTCACCGGGGAAATGCGATGAGTGACGCCGCACGGGCGTCGCTTGATGATGACAACATCCAACAAAACAAAAGTCACAGCAGGGTGTCTGGGGGCGAGTGAGGGGGACTTCCAAGACCGCGACAACGCATCGGTGAGTATTTTCGACGTTGAGTCAAGAGTTGCGTGCTGAGAGACAAGAGACAAAGGTGTTCTGGTTGTACGGGGGTTGGCATAATCGTTCATCGATGATACCGTACTCTTTCAGCACGGGCGGTGATGGCCGTGCCTTTCTGTTGAGGTAACCGTCTTCATGTCTCAGAGACAGTTCGAACGCCGGTACGCTGTCCTTGCCACTACGTGCCTCTTCGCTGGGGCGGCAGCGATAGTCCGGATCGGGCTGGTCGCACCTTCGCAGGAATACCGTGAAACATGCAAGCCAATTCACTCGCTTGGCGGGTTCGTTTTTCCCGTTGGGGACAAGGCGCATCTCGCTGGACGCGCGGGTGTGTGTTCGGTCGAATTCTTCGATGGTGGGCATGTCTCCGACGAAGCTCTTGCATCGCTGCTGCCGCATCTTGAATCGTTGTCTGGTCTCAGGCGACTGCAGCTGTGGGACCAGCCGATCAGTGATCGCAGCCTTAAAGGTCTGAAAAGACTTTCTCAGCTTGAATCCCTTGAGTTGCACGGCACTAACTGCACTCAAGAAGGCATCGAGCAATTCCGTTGCGACATGCCGAATTGCGTCATCGTGAGCGATTTTGCGGTGGCGGACTAGGTATCGACACAGAGTGGCCGCTTTGCGTCCGTGAGCGCGGGGGGGGGGATGTGCCAAACTCAAGAATAATAAAAGCCTGAAGCGCAAGCGAAGGATGATTGCAGAAAGCTCATTCGCTTGCGCTTCAGGCTTTGATATTCCGGATCATACCAGTTCCGACAGCGGTTGGCCGCTTTCGTGGATGATGGGATTCGGGCGACCGCGATTATCGACATAAGTCGAATCGAGCGGGACGCCCATATGCCGATAGATCGTCGCGGCGAGGTCGGCGGGGGTGACGGGACGTTCTTTGATTTTGCCGCCATCTCGTTCGGTTGCGCCGATCACTTGTCCGTGTCGCATTCCACCGCCGGCCAGACACATCGACATCACCACGGGCCAGTGGTTGCGGCCATCGGTACTCTTTTGAGTTCCCATGTTCGGCGTGCGACCGAATTCGCCCATCGCAATCACCAGAGTGTCGTCCAAAAGGCCGCGTTCTTCCAGGTCGCTGATGAGTGTGGTGTGCAGGTGATCGAACAACGGCAACAATGGCTTCAGCCCGCGCGAGATGCCGCCGTAAACTCCGCCGGGAATGCCGTGGTTGTCCCAGGTTCCCGAGGCCGTGTGATAACTCAAATCGATGGTGACGAAGTTGACGCCCGCCTCGACCAGCCGCCGCGCCAGCAGTGTTTGCTGACACCACAAGTGATCGCCGTAGCGGTCGCGGACGTCGGCCGGTTCCTGTGACAAATCGAACGCGTTGCGGGCCGTATCACCGACGATCAGATCGACGGCTCGTCGTCCGTAGGTATCGACGGCGTCCATCTCCCCGCTCTGGTCGAGATTGCTGCGCAGACGATCGAAGTCGGCCACCAACGAACGCCGCTGGTAGATGCGGTCTTGCGTCAGCCCTTGCGGCAGCCGGAAGATATCGGGAGCCTTTTTCTGGCCGACCTGTTTGCCCAGCAAGTCGTAAACCGGCAGCGCGGCGGCCGCGTTTCCGTTGAATGGATCGTACGATTTTCCCAAATACCCACCCCAGGCAACGTGCGAGGTGTGTTTATAGAAGGCAACGTAAGGGGGCATGGCGGGGTTGTTCGGCCCACGGAATTTCGTGCACAACGACGCGATGGCCGGGTACTGATGTCCCTTGGGATTCGAGCGCGGTGCGGCCAGCCGGTCGCCGGTTTGAATGACCTGATTCGGTTGATGGCTGCTCTTTCTGCAATCGACCGATCGAATGAGAGTCAGCTTGTCCATCATCGCCGCTTGTTTCGGCAGATGCTCGCAGATAAAAATGCCGGGGACCTTCGTCTCGATGGGCGAGAACGGGCCGCGATTCATCTCGGGGCGTTCCGGCTTCATGTCCCACGTATCGATATGACTTGGACCGCCGGTCATCCATAGCAGGATCACACTCTTCTGGCCGGGAGATCGTTTGCCCTGTCGCGCCGCTTCCGCCTTCACGCGCAGCAGGTTCGGCACACTCAGTCCGGCGATTCCTGCCAGACTCGCCTTCAGCATGTTGCGACGACTGTGCAACGTCAGCCCTTCGCTTTCCAGCGCATTGAAATGCGAGAAGGCGTGCCCGGTGTGTTGTCCGCAAGTGGAGTGGCGGGTCGTCATTGGCAGGGATTCCAGTCTCTGTTCCACAGTCGCGCAAAAAACGACGGGTACGCAGCGATGAGAGGAAGAACATATGCAGCAACAGTTATCTTAACCCAAATCGGCTGCCGGGCAAGACAGAGATGAGGTTTCTGTTGATTTGTGGGTTTTCGTGCGGCTTCGCCGCCTTTAGTCATTCCCTGACTAGTGCAGCGGGCTGGTAATTGTTGTTCGCTGCCGCTTACGGTACGTTGATGGAGTCTCTCTCTTGCCGAATTAAAACGGAAAGTGACCCTGTGCCATGCGAATTTCACTACTTGCTTGTGTCGGTTTGTCTTTTGCGATTGCAACTGCAGCCCATGCGGAAGATGGCGATCTTAAGTTCCGTGTGCATACCATCAACGCCGACTCCACCTACTCCGCTGCGGCGGCGTTCGATGTGAACCGCGATGGCAAACTGGATATTGTCGCCGGCGGCTGGTGGTACGAAGCACCGAAATGGAAACGCCATTTCCTGCGGGACGTGGAAGAGATTCGCGGCCGGTTTGACGACTATTCCAATCTGCCCATCGATGTGAATGGCGACGGCTGGCTCGATCTGGTCAGCGCAAACTATCGCAGCAGCAAACTCTATTGGATCGAACATCCCGGCAAGAAACTGGGCCGTTGGACCACGCACGAAGTCGCGAAGCCAGGACCAATGGAGACCGCGCGGCTGGTCGACGTCGATGGTGACGGACGGCTCGACGTGTTGCCCAACGGCGTAAAGTTTGCCGCCTGGTGGGAGATTGGTGAGAAAGACGGAAAGTGGACTCGACACGAATTGCCCACGGAAGTCGCCGGGCATGGAATCGGGTTCGGCGATATCAACGGCGACGGCCGGGGTGATATCGTTTCGGTCAACGGTTGGCTGGAAGCGCCGGTTGATCGTCGTCGTGAGCGTTGGCGTTGGCATCCCGATTTTCAGTTGCATCGCGATGGTTCGGTTCCGATGCTGGTTTTCGATGTCGATTCCGATGGCGACAACGACATCGTTTGGTCGGCGGCTCACCACACCGGGCTGCATTGGCTGGAACAAGTCACATCGAATGCCGAGTCGCGAATCCCGGTTCGCGAATGGCGGTTCCACACCATCGACACGTCGTGGTCGCAGGCGCACTCACTGTTGCTGGGCGATTTGAACAATGACGGCAAACCGGAAGTGATCGCCGGTAAACGCTACATGGGTCACGATGGCAAAGACCCGGGCGAATACAACCCGATGATCGTTGCCGCCTACAGTTTTCAGCCGAAATCGAAAACGTTTCGCCGCAGCCTCATTTCCAACGGATGGAAAGCCGGCTTCGGCCTCGATCCGAAACTGGTCGATCTGGACGGCGATGGCGATCTCGATCTGATTGGCCCCGGTCGCAGTGGTTTGTACTGGTTCGAGAATCTGCTCAAACAATCCGCTGCCCCACTCCAGGCAAAGAAAGTTCACTCGAACCGGCTGCCGGCCTATTCCGATCATTCCAAGCTACAGCATTACGTGGCTGGCAAAGACGACAGCCGACCGGTGAAAACGCCGGCCGACTGGGCACGTCGTCGCCAACACATTCTGGCCCACATGCAAACGGTGATGGGCCATTTGCCCGATCCGTCGCTGCGCGTCCCGCTGGATGTGAAAGTGTTGGAAGAGGTGACCACCGAAAAATATGTGCGACAGAAAGTGACGTTTGCATCGGAACCGGGCGATCGCGTGCCGGCCTATTTGCTCATTCCCCGCAACCTGAAAGGCAAAGCGCCGGCGATGCTTTGCCTGCACCAGACGACGGGAATTGGCAAAGGGGAGCCGGTGGGATTGGGCGGACGGCCGACACTGCATTACGCCCACGAACTGGCGAATCGCGGCTATGTTTGCATCGTCCCCGATTACCCGTCGTTTGGTGATTATCAATACGACTTCGCGCAACGGCGAAAGTCGTACACCAGCGGCTCGATGAAAGCGATCTGGAATAATCTGCGAGCCGTCGATCTGCTGGAATCTCTGCGGGAAGTCGATAAGGGCCGAATCGGCTGCATCGGCCATTCGCTGGGTGGACACAATTCGCTGTTCACATCGGTGTTCGATCTGCGGATTCGCGCGGTCGTCACCAGTTGCGGATTCACGGCGTTCCACCATTATTACGGCGGAAAACTGAAGGGTTGGACAAGCAACCGTTACATGCCCCGCATCAATGATGTCTACGGCAACGATCCTGATCGGGTGCCGTTCGATTTCTACGAAATCATCGCCGCCCTCGCACCGCGCGGCGTCTTTGTTAACGCGCCACTGGAAGACAGCAACTTCGACGTCGGCGGCGTGAGAAAAGTGATCGCCGAGGCATCGAAGGTGTACGACTTGCTAGGTGCGAAAGAGAATCTACAAGCCGTCTATCCCGATTCCAAGCACGACTTCCCCGACGCGATTCGCAAAGAAGCCTACGAATGGTTGGATCAACAACTGAAATAACGCCACGCATTCCAGAAACCGGGTTTCTGGTTCTCCCGCGCGAACCTTTTCGCCGCGTTCACTCTCCTGTGATGGTATCAAGCCGTGTTCGCCGCGAGGAATGTCAAGGCGACTTTGGGGGTGTTTTCACCGATCGAGAAAATCGTATTTGAACCGCTGGATTGGGGTTTTCGCCATCCGGCGGATGTGTCACGATGTATTTGTTGGATCGCACTGACGCGGTGCGAGGGACAACGCGCCTGCTACTGGCCGATGAGCAATTCAGCCGGGGTAGGACACTGTTGAATGCTCCGAGAGGCGAGGCATCGACCCGCTCGTAAAAATGCGGGGCTTTCAAGCATTCAGAAAGGAGGTGGTCCTGTGGACTATTGCTGTATTAACGAACGAGGTGGTTCCGCCTGAAGCGACAGCCGGCGGGCTGTCCCCCACCTGGGTTTTCAGGGGTGCAGCCACCCGCTCGTACGGATCACCATGCGCTTCTTATGAGCGCAAAAACGGTTCGGCTACGAGTCGCGGGGCCTGGTTTCCATTGGGAAACCAGGCCCCCGTTCTTTTGGTGAACTCGTTTTTCGCCGCTCATCGATCAACACCAGCACGAAGCGCAAGCGAGTGTTTCACCGAACAGGACACACCTTCGTGCTGGTACTCGCGGTGGATTGGCAGAGCTGCGGCATTTTGGGCTGGGCAGCGACACCGAATGCCACGCCTTACGGCGATCGCGCCGTTTCACCCCACCAATTCAACGCGACGAGAGATCTTTAATGCAGCTGGATATCGTGCAGGCCCAGAATGGCAAAGAGGTGATGATCCAAAAGACAAACCAAACGTTTCTGACACTGCCAGCGTCGTTCTCATTGGGGTCGGTCTCGTTGGGAATGCGGTCCTCATTTGGATCGCGGTGCTTTTTTCGGGCGCGGCCCTTTTGGGGGTCGTGGTCCTCTTCGGGGTCCGGGGCGTAGTACAGAGTCTCTATGACGTTCCTCCAAGACTGAGGGGCTGGCGACCTACGACTCCCCCGGCAATTCCCGCTTCTCGTCGGGGATCAGTCGATCCAGAATGCCGTTGACGAATTGCGGCGATTGCGCGGTGCCGAACTTGCGGGCCAGTTCGATTGCTTCGTCGATCACCACGCGATGCGGCATGTCGGTCTGCAATAATTCAAACGCGCCCAAACGCAGCACGTTGCGGTCGGTGGGGGCCATCCGTTTGAGCGTCCAGTTCTCGGCGACCTGCTGAATGGCTTCGTCGAGTTGAGCGGAACACTCCATCACGCCGACGAACAGACTCCAGCCAAAGTCGAGCAGATCGTTATCGCCCAACCGTTCGCCCATCATGCTGCGAACGTCGCGAATATCGACGTCTGGATTGATGTCCCGCTGAAAAAGCATCTGCAATGCAACTTCACGGGCTTTACTGCGACGCGCCATAACGGTAACGGCCTCTCAGGAAAAATAGCAGCCACATAGCGGTTGGAATCGGACGTGGGCCGCCGATTACTTCTCGCCGATCTGCCTTAGCACGTTGACGGTTTCGATGGCGGCCAGTGCGGCTTCGGCCCCTTTGTTCCCCGCTTTGCCACCTGCCCGTGCCAAGGCCTGGTCGGTCGTTTGGCATGTCAGCACGCCGAAAATCGTCGGCACACCGGTTTCCCGGCCAATCCGCATGATACCGGCTGCCACCTGATGATTGATATATTCGTGGTGCGTCGTCTCTCCCTGAATGACCGCACCCAGGCAAATAACGGCGGCGTACTTGCCGGTTTTGGCGAACCGATCGGCGACGATTGGGATCTCGAATGAACCGGGTACGTGGGCAATCGCCATCTTCTCATCGCCAACGCCGTGCCGCCGGAGCGTGTCAACGGCACCGTCGAGCAAGCGATCGGTCACCAGGTCGTTGAAGCGAGCAACAACGATCGCAAAGCGGTCGTTGCTATCGGCGAGCAGGTTGCCTTCGATGTGTTGTGGCATAGAACTTTGCAGCAAACTTGTCGTGTGTTTTCAGGTGACCAGATGAGAATTCAACAGATCAAAATCGGCCGTCCAATCAGCCCAGGTTCATGCTCATCAGGAATTCTTCGTTCGTCTGTGTTCGTTTCATCCGGTTGACCAACAGTTCCATCGCTTCGACGGGGTTCATGTCGTTCAATACGCGGCGGAGAATCCAGACGCGGCGAAGTTCCTCTTCATCCATCAGCAGTTCTTCGCGGCGCGTGCCCGACTTGTTGACGTCGATGGCGGGCCAAATACGTTTTTCGACCATGCGGCGATCAAGGTGCAATTCGGTGTTGCCGGTTCCCTTGAACTCTTCGAAGATCACCTCGTCCATTTTGCTGCCGGTATCGACCAGGGCAGTCGCGACAATGGTCAGGCTGCCACCCTCTTCAATATTACGGGCTGCGCCGAAAAACCGCTTGGGATTCTGTAGGGCGTTAGCATCGACACCGCCGGTGAGGATCTTTCCGGAATGCGGGCATTCGGAGTTCCATGCCCGTGCGAGTCGGGTGATGGAATCGAGGAAGATGATCACGTCTTGGCCGTACTCGACCATCCGCTTGGCCTTCTCGATGACCATTTCGGAAACCTGAATGTGCCGACTGGCCGGTTCGTCGAACGTGCTGCTGATGACTTCGGCATTGGGTCCGGAAACCTGCCGCTCCATGTCGGTCACTTCTTCCGGCCGTTCGTCGATCAGCAGGACTATCACATAGCCATCGGGATGGTTTCGGAGAGTCGCCTTGGCCAGCTGCTGCAGCAGAATGGTTTTACCGGCACGTGGCGGGGAGACGATCAAACCGCGTTGTCCCATTCCAATCGGGGCGATGAGATCGACAATTCGCGTGCTGTATTGTTTCGGCTCGGCCGCGAGTTTCAGACGCTCCTCCGGATGCAATGGTGTGAGGTCGTCGAAAAAGACCTTTTCGGTCAGCAGGTTGGGGTCTTCGCCGTTAATTGCCTCAACCCGCAACAGCGCGAAGTAACGCTCGTTTTCCTTGGGCGGGCGAATCTGGCCGGCAACTGTGGCACCGGTCCGCAAACCGAAGCGGCGGATCTGACTCGGACTGACGTAAATGTCGTCGGGACAGGGAAGGTAGTGGTAATCCGGGCTGCGAAGGAATCCGAATCCGTCCGGCAGAATTTCCAGCGTCCCTTCGCCGAACATCAACCCGTTAATTTTGGTGCGTTCTTTGAGGATCTTGAAGATCAGGTCCTGCTTTTTCAGTCCCGTATATTCAGACAGTTTTTCCTTCCGCGCGAGGTCCAGCAATTCCTTCATCGTGCATTTCTGCAGTTCAGCAATGTGGATGTCGCCCCGCTTGATGGCCTCGTAGCGGTCGTCGGACGGAAATGGACTTGATGATTTCTCGCCCACTGGGGCTGCTCCGCTGCCATTGTCGGTGTCAGGGCGGGCTTTCATCGATTTTGCCATGATGGGAAACCTTATGGGTCGCATTTTGTCAGGGGGTGACAAGAGAGGGTCAGGACGATTCGGTCGGCCCGGACAAAATCGCCGTCTATCGAAATTGAGATTTGAAAACTGTCGGTTGGGTGAATCGCGTGAGATTGTGACTGCCGATGACCGAGGCCGAAATTTGATGCGAATCTGGCTCCAGCGGAATCTAGCTGTCCTGCTTATGAATTGCGTCTAGAATCTGTTCCAATTGTTGGGTGGCATTGTCGAGGCTACTGGAATTGTCGATGGTCCAATTGGCATGTTGACGTTTGCGTTCCAGTGGCCACTGGCTCGATTCCCGTTTGCTCAGCGTCTCCTCACTCCAGCCGCGAGACTCAGCGACACGCTGCCGGCGCGTCGAGAGTGGCGTATCAACAAACACAATCGAATCACATAAATCGTCCCATCCCGCTTCAAACAATATGGCAGCGTCGAGGAAAATCGCCTCGTCCGTTCCAAGTTGTCTCACTTGATCGATCTGTTCGCTCAGCACTGCTCGAATGCGGGGATGGACCAACGTCTCCAGTTCTTTACGGGCTTGTTGTTGTTGCGGCGATTCGCCAAACACCCGACTTCCCAGCCGCGATCGGTCGATTTCACCGCAGCCGTCAAATACCAAGTCTCCAAAAACCTGCCGAATTTGATCCTTGATTCTCACTTCTTCCAATACGCGATGCCCTACGGCGTCGCCATCGAGAACAACGATTGATCTACGGGAATTCAGGTGGTTTGCGATAGAACTTTTTCCGGAACCGACTCCACCGACGAGTCCGATTACCGGCAGAAAATGGGGAAATGCCACGTCAAAGCACGGGGTGTGTCTGTGAGGATTGACGAATGAAAGCAGAATCCATTGCCTGAGGGGTTTGCCGATGTGCGATCCCATCGCACGCAGTTGGTAGAAAGATGCAGACTGTGGAGAGGCAGCTGGTAGATTGAGAGTGGAGTACTTTGAGACCTACCGTTAATACTGTACAACGACAGCCGAAATGTCAACGATAAACTTCAAATCGTTTCGGACTCCAGCCAATTTTCGCCAACCGACAAATCGATTTCGAGCGGGACGTCTAACTCCAGGGCTGTCGTCATTTCGGTACGTACCATTTCGATCAGCGACGGTAAGTCGGCGGCGGGTGACTCGAAAATGAGTTCGTCGTGAATTTGCAGTAGCATGTTGGCCGGGTGCTGCTCGCGAACGAGTCGCTCGTGCAGGTTGATCATGGCCCGCTTGATCAAGTCGGCTGCCGATCCTTGCACCACGGTATTGATGGCCGTTCGTTCGGCCAGATTGCGCTGCATGCCGGCATCGGGACGGACTCCGGAAATCTTCCGTCGCCGCCCCAGAATCGTCCGCGCATAACCGCTTGCAGCACACTCGCGGAGTACGTCCTTCAGATAACGATCAACTCCCGCATACTTGAGAAAGTAATTGTCGATAAACTCCGCTGCCTCGTCCTGGCCGATGCCCAGCGTTTCGGAGAGGCCGTAAGGACTCTGGCCGTAAATGACGCCGAAGTTGACCGCCTTGGCGACGCGCCGTTGCTGCGAATCGACGTCGTCCAACCCAACGTTGAAAATCTCGGCGGCTACGGCCGTGTGAATGTCGGCCCCTTCGCGGAACGCCGTCAACATCGCCTCGTCGTGGCTGAAGTGGGCCAGCATTCGCAATTCAATCTGAGAATAGTCGGCACAGACCAGCTTCCAACCCTCGTGACCGGCCGTAAACGCCTTGCGAACGCGGCGGCCTTCTTCGGTGCGAATTGGGATGTTCTGCAGGTTGGGAGAACTTGCGCTCAGCCGTCCGGTTGCTGCGACAACCTGATTGAACGACGCGTGAATCCGTCCAGTCTCGGGATTGACCAGTTCGGGCAGCGCGTCGAGATACGTTCCCTTCAATTTCGAGAGGTGGCGGTGTTCGGTCATTTTCGCCGGCAGCGGATGCAGGGCAGCCAATTTTTCCAACACATCCTGACTCGTACTCGGTCCGGTTTTGGTTCGCTTGAGTACTGGCAATTTCAAATCATTGAATAGCACCTCGGCCACCTGCTTTGGCGAGCCGATATTGAATTCCCGGCCCGCCATGCCGTAAATCTCGACGACCAGTTCATCCAGCCGCTCGGTCAGTTCCTCGCTTTGCCGCCGCAATTCGTCCACATCGACGCGAATGCCGGTGTACTCCATTTCGACGAGCACGGGGATCAGCGGTCGCTCTAAATCCCAATACAGGTCCCAGAGATTTTCGCGTTTTAAATCGGCGGCAATCACCTCGGCCAACTGAAAGGCGATGTCGGCATCTTCCGAGGCATACTCCGACGCGTCGGTGACGTCGACTTCGAACATCTTCTTCTGCTTCTTGCCGCTGCCGATCAAATCGCTGATGGGGATCATGTTGTACGCGAGGTAACGCTCGGCGAGCGCGGTCAGGCCGTGACTTCGCGCGCCGGCATCGAGCAGATAATCGCCGACCATTGGATCGACACCGATTCCACAGAGATTCACGCCGGCTCGCCGCAGTACCAGCATGTCGTATTTGATGTTCTGGTTGACGATTTCGACGTCGGGATCTTCGAGCAACGGGCCGACGGCATCGAGAACGGTTTTGGGATCGAGAGCCGGCTGACCGGGCGGCGCATCAACCGGGAGATAATATCCGCTGCCCGCTTTCCAACTGAATGCCCAGCCAACAATGTCGGCCCGCACCGCGTTCAGGCCGGTCGTTTCCAAATCGACACAGAATTTGGGTTTCTTCTTCAGCTCGTCCAAAAACCGTGAGAAACTTACCGGCGTGTCGACCGTTTCCCACGTTCGTTCCACTTTGACAGGTTTGCTGTCGGCGGCCGGCTCGCGCATCTCGTCGGCGAAGCGGCGGAAGCCGTGTTCGATGAACAGTTCGAGCAGCCTGTCGCGGTTGGGGTCGGTGATCTTCGCCAGTTCCGCATCGAATTTAATCGGCAACCGATCGTTGAGCCGCACGAGTTCACGGCTGAGTCGCGCTTGATCGGCGAATGTCTTCAGGTTTTCTCGCAGCTTCGGACCGGGGGCTTCATCGGCATGGGCCAGCACTTCGTCGAGCGTGCCGAACTTTTCTAGCAGTGCGCTCGCTTTTTTCGGACCGACCAACGGAACGCCGGGAACGTTATCGACGCTGTCGCCGGTCAACGATTGAAAATCGACGACCTGATCGGCCCGAATGCCCCAGGCTTCGCGGAGGGCGGCCTCGTCGAAGATTGTATCCTTGCGGATGTTGTACATGGTGACGTGCGGGCCGAGCAGTTGGCGGATGTCTTTGTCGCTGGTGACGATGCAAACGTCGAATCCCTGTTCGACCGCCTGCCGGGTTAACGTGGCGATCACATCGTCGGCTTCCCACTTTTCGTGTGAGATCGCCGGCACGCTGAAACCCTCGATGACATCGATCACCATCGGAATCTGTGGGAGCAAATCGACGGGAGTCTCGGACCGGTTCGCTTTGTATTCCGCGTAAATATCCTTCCGCGCGCCGGGGCCGCTGCTATCGAGGGCGCAGATGAGATGCGTCAGCCGCGGATTACGACGAAGGTTCATCAGGTCGCGGGTGAAGCCAAACACGGCATTCGTCGGCTGTCCCTGCGGCCCCGTCATTTCGGCGACGGCATGAAATACCTGAAAGATCAGCGAAAACGTATCGACAATGTAGAGGGTGTTGGACATGGGTGCGGTGGGTTTGATTCGTCTTCTGGTTGGGGACTTCTTGCGACCGCGCATCGAACGCCAAAAGGGAATCGCAATCGTTGAAGCCTACCAAGGAAGGTTGGGGCTTGGAAGCATTACCGCTTTCCTGCCCAAGAGACCACATGTACCAGCACGAGGCGCAAGTTTTTGAAGTTGCGCAATTCAGTATTCAGATTGGAGAAAGGACTAAAAGCCGAAGTTTATCGAAGCCTGAAGCGCAAGCGAAGGATGATTCCAAGGCGATGCCAGCAAGCTCCTTCGCTTGCGCTTCAGGCTTAAATACTTGGGATTTTTGTCTCACGTCAAGACAAGTTCGCAACTTCAAAACGCGCAAGCGAGAACCGGTATGTTTCGAGCGGATGCCTCGCGTACGATGAGGCGAAGCGGATATCGACAGTTTTCAGCGGCCGTCGATGGAATACGGCTTGGCACGCGACGATGAATTCCAAATCACGCGACCGTTCGCTGCGCGATTCGTATTGCCGCCCGAAAGTCTTCGGCCAGTTTGCGTGCGATTCTTCGCGCTGTTCTGATCGAAGAACAGATACGGCTTCATCGCCGCTGCAATTCGCGGCTGGTTGAAGTAATGCACCCAGAAGTGGCCGGTTTCAACCAGCGGCGTGACATCGACCTCGGCCAATTTGTTCACCCGCCCGTGCTGCAGTTGTCGATCTTTGCGGTCGAACCCGACCAGTCCCAACGGCCGATGTGAGAACAACCGTCGCAGCGGATAGATCGTCAACGCCAAGTCGTTCTGGTTGTAGAAGACCAGTCCGTTATCGACCTGGTTCAACGCGCGGCCGAAGCGCTCCCCGGGATTCAACCAGTGGTGGTCGATGGCGGCGGCCACAAAAATGGGACGCAGACGTCGATTGCCGCGGCCTGGAACCCGCAGTTGATAATTCTGCAATTGCCCACCATCGAGCAGATGCAACGCCGAGGCGACAACGCGCGAGCCGTGACTGTGCGCAAAAAATCTGATCTTGCTGCCATCGGGCGTTTGCTGGATGAGTTGTGAAAGATAGAAGCCGTTGAACGAAACGCGGCGGCCAAAAATTGCGACATCGATGGCCGGCAGGATCATCGTTATGGCTTCGCTGGGCCAGGTGTAGAAAACGACGCGCAGCGGCCGATTGCCCGCCGTATTGCGTAGCCAGTTATTGGCGATGGCACTTTCATCGACAAGGCTTTGCCACGATGAATAGCTGCCGTGCACCACCATGCATATTGGTACTTTGGGATCGAGCTGCTGCTTGTATTCGGCGAAGTTGGAAGCACTCGGCCGACCGGCTGCAGTGACGCGAAAATAATCGAACTGCGCCACATTGCATCGAGGAGTTCCCGATTGCGGGCAACGGCGACTGCTGATGATCCAGTAGTCGGGCGACGGTCGGTTCACTGTCGCACACCCCGCGCTGTCGCTTGGCGGCACGGGTAGTTCTTCAACCTGACTTTGTGGAGGCCCGAGGAGAACCGGACCTGCCGCATCTTGTGCGACTACGTCAACACCGCCAACTGTCTGCGCAAGCAGAACAACGAAGAGGGCCGTCAGCCGCGCCAAGTTTTTGATCGAGCTGTGCATTATCGGGCGTCGAAAAAAGTGGTTCTTCGCGCATTTTAGTGGGTGCTGCTTGATTTGACGTGTGGAATCGATCTCGGGATCATGGGGGATTTCCGAGGTCGAGACGATGGAATCTCTGAATGCGCATTACCGACTTCTTCTGGGCCTGAATGACGATTGGGCGGTGGGCGATGTCGATCTTTGCGTCCCGGACAAACGCGTGTCGATTGCGTTG
>Ga0209402_10003864_pt1 | contig 14052 bp, 14 predicted proteins | sample ArcticOcean_MG_C_3_FD_187437 | JGI IMG/M metagenome (GOLD analysis project Ga0209402, IMG submission 187437) | Marine microbial communities from western Arctic Ocean - ArcticOcean_MG_CB8_126 (SPAdes) (version 2) | ecosystem: Environmental > Aquatic > Marine > Oceanic | place: Arctic Ocean... | reverse complement strand
AGGCCAGTAACGGCCAGATTTTCTTTACTAGATTGGTGCCCGCTGGTTATGCCAATCGGTTGCTTGTTCGTAGGCATGGGCGACTTTTAAGACGGTCTCCTCAGCAAACGGAAGACCAACTATTTGCAGCCCCATTGGCATTCCCTCGGAACTGAACCCACAGGGCACTGAGATCGCCGGAGTCCCGGCCAGGTTGAACGGGCCGGTGAAGCTAATGCGCCCGGCAAGTCCGGTCAAGGCATGTTCTTTGCTCTGGATTCCGGGTGTGCTCTCCACCGGAGGCGCGGTGACCGGGCCGGTGGGCAGTACTAACACATCAACTTTTTCCAGTGCCTCCAGTATCTGCTGCCGGAGCATGGCGCGTATTTTCTGCGCTTTGTAGTAGGCCTGGGCAGGGATGATGCACCCAGTCAGAAAACGTATCTTATTGTTATGGTCTAGGTAATCGATGTGCGGCTCAAACACAGGGCGGTGCAGGTTGGCCCACTCGACACTCAGGATGGACATGGTCAGCGCTCCGGCGACAGGTGCCAGCGGGATGGACACATCTTCGGACGACGCGCCCAATTCCTCCAGCACACCAATAGCCTTGGCAACTGTTTCTCGGAACTCAGGATTCAGGTTTGGCGAGTCCATCCGTTCTTGAATCACACCAAGTTTTACGCCCTTTATGTTGCCGGTTAGGGCTTTGCAGTAGTCTGGCACCGGCACGTCCCACGTGTAAGCATCTTTGGGGTCGTGGCCGGCGATGGCCTGGATGGTGATTGCCGCATCTTCCACACTGCGGGAAATTGGGCCAACGGTGTCCATGGACCATGACCCGCCCAACACGCCGTAACGGCTGACCCGGCCATGGGAGGGACGCAAGCCAACCAGTCCACTAAAGTTCGCCGGGCCTCTGATGGAGCCGCCCGTGTCTTCACCCAGCGACGTGGCGCACAGAGAAGCCGCCGTGGCCGCGCCAGAACCACTGCTGGAGGTGCCGGGGTTTTTACTGAGATCCCACGGGTTACGGGGAGTGCCGTAGGGGTGGTGGTAAATCTCCGCCATGGCAAACTCGCTCATGTTGAGCTTGCCAAGCAGCACTGCGCCAGCCTTTTTCAGGTTGGTGATGACCGTGGCGTCCTCGGTGGGAATGTTGTCTTGGAGGATGCTGGACCCGCCAGTGGTGAGTATTCCGGCCGTGTTGAACTGGTCTTTAACCGCCACTGGCACACCGTGCAGGGGCCCCAGATACTGGCCTTGGGCAATCTGAGACTCCGCCTGCCGGGCCGCTTCCAACGCCTGCTCACCGGTGATGGTGATGTAGGAGTTGAGTTTGGAATCTACTTCCTGAATCCGGTCCAGGTAGGCTTCGGTGGCTTCCACCGGCGAAACCTCTTTGGTCTCAATTAGCTTTGATAGCTGGGATGCGGTCAGAAATGGAATGTCTTTTTTGTCGATGTTGGCTCCTGGACCACATGAAGGTGGCGCTGGCTTGAGTCCGATTACTGGATTAATCGTCGGGCAGTTCCGCCACCAAATGGCCGTCTTCCACACTCACCGGAAACCCAACCAGCTTGGCGTTGGGACCGTTAACGCAGACGCCCTCGGTGTACTCAAATCTCCAGCCGTGGGCTGGACACATGAAGCATCCGGTCCAGTCCACAACCTCCACTGCCTGGTGCGGGCAGATATTGGAAAGTAGCTGATAAACGCCTTTCTTGCTGCGAGACAAGAAATACGTCCAGTCTCCGACTTTTATTTCTTTGGGCAGTTTGGGGAAATCAGACTCTAGTCCCAGATCGACTTTGATGGTCTTATACGTAGCCATAGGCTCAATTTAATCCTAATAGCAAATGATTCTTGATTCCGGCCAGTATAGCCGACCAGCAATTTCGCCTCAAGGCTGGTTGCTACAATTCTGAAGCATCTTGACGGCGTTGATTTTTTCAAGCAATATTGGCTCACTTGAGCTGAACGGAGAGATTTCAATGCCTGATCTAAGCAAGGACGATATTCGCGCCATGGGCAAAGCCGTGGGGCTGGACATCAACGACCCGGAATTGACTGAAGTCACCTACAGCTTAAATGCTCTGCTGGAGTCGTTGGACGCCATCAATCCCCCTGGCTTGAACGATGTTGAGCCTCTGCCCATCATTCTGCCTCCGGTATAGCCTCCTAACAAGGCAAAACAAAAGGCCACCGAGTAATCGGTGGCCTTTTTAATTTGGCATTTAACTTCCAAATGCTAGTAACGAATTATCGTCCTGGCCACTTCGCCTTGATCCAGCGCCTCAAACGCAGAGTTGATTTCCTCTAGTTTTAGGGTCGCACTGATCAATTCGTCCAGTTTTAGGCGTCGGGCCATGTAAAGGTCTATCAACATTGGCATATCAGCCCTGGGGTAGCAGGAACCGTAGGTACAGCCCATCAAGACTCGGTCTAGGTGCAAGAAGTCGGGGTCGATTTTGAGTTCTGCCCCAGTCGGGGTCACGCCCACAACCACGGTGGTGCCGCCACGTTTGGTCGTGGCCAGAGCCTGGTTGATGGCGTCAGTAGAGCCGATTACTTCGAACGCGTAATCAGCCATCTCGCCCCGTGTAATGTCTTTGACCCTCTCCAGCACGTCCTCTCCGGAGGCGTCCACCATGTGGGTAGCGCCAAATTGCAGGGCATTCTCCAGTTTGTTGCCGTAGATATCCACGGCGATGATGGCCTCGGCCCCGGCCAACACTGCGCCTTGGATCACATTCAGGCCTACACCACCCGCGCCAATGACCACCACGCTACTGCCCGGTTTCACCTTGGCAGTATTGATAACCGCACCCACACCGGTGGTCACGCCGCAACCAATCAGGGCCATGCGGTCCAGGGGGGCGTCTTCGCGTATCTTCACCAGGCTGTCTTCAGGCACCACGGCATATTCTCCAAAGGTGGAGAGTCCGTTAAAGTGATGCACTTCCTGGGAACCGTTCCGTAGCCGGGTTGTGCCGTCCAGCATCTTGCCACGCAGTTGGTAGCGGGCTTCACAGAGGTTCTGCCGTCCCTTCACGCAATAGGAGCAGTGCCCGCAGGTGGGAACAAAAGACAGCACTACGTGGTCGCCCGGCTTGGCGTAGGTAACACCAGGGCCGATTTCTTCGACTATCCCGGCACCCTCATGGCCTAGCACCACGGGCATGGGGTGTTCCCGGTCGCCTTTCATGTAGTGCAGGTCACTGTGGCAAACACCGCTGGCGGTGAGTTTGACCAATACTTCGTGCTCTTTGGGGCCTCCCAACTCCAGGTTTTCTATGACCAGTGGTTGAAATTTTTCATATAGGACGGCTGCTTTCATTTTCTCTCTCTAGTTGTTTCGTGGGAAGGACTAGTGCGGGTACATCTGAGCTTCAAGGGCCTCTTTCCAGTCTGCGTCCTTTGGCAGAATGCCATCAATGGCCCTAACGTTGTAATAGGAATCGCCGGTGCCAGGCGGGTCGCCGCCGTCGGCTACTGTACCAGCCGCGTCGATCAACATGCGCCGGGCGATGACGATGGCCAAATCGCTGGCAGACAGGTTCTCTTTGGTTCGGTCCACTATGGGGCCCATGCTTTCTTGAATCGCCTGGTCCTGAATATTGATGCCTTCGATGCCGGTGAAGGTCTCGTATTTTTGCACCTGACGGTCAATCATCCAATCGTTGGACTTGTTACGTCTGGTCCGGAAGTCGGGCAGAACCTCGCCCGGTCCTCGGCCCAACTGAATCTCTTCTTCGCGGTCACCATCAGTCAGGGGCTGTCCACCAAAATTGTAAACCCAGTTGTAGACCATGCAGTTTTCGTCATCCATGGGCACCCAAACGTGGCCCGCGATGAGTTTACGGGGTTCCTGTCCCTGCAGTCCGAACTGCAGAGGGCGCAATTGATGGAAGGGCATCACATAGTGATAACCGCGTATCAGGTTGCCCCTGTCTCCAATGTCGCGGATGCCGGCGTAGCGGTAACCGTAGTCGGTGCGGTCCACCTCCAGCTTGGGAGGGTCGCCCTTGACTAGGTTGGTGTTGACGGAGATACCCGGCCGTGTGGTGGTCTCGCTGATACGGCGGTGCAAGATTGGCGCATGGGCGGTGTCGATGCCGCCTTCCAGTGCCTGCAGCCAGTTGCACTCCTGCCAGTTTTTGGTCACCAGCCGGTGGCTTTCCGGCACTTGGGTCCATTCAAACTCGGGCAGCGGCGGCTGTTTTTCTGCCGGGCCCATGTAGGTCCAAATCAGGTCTCCCATCTCCACAACCGGATAGGAAGTTGTCTTGATCTTGCTGGCATAGTCGCTGTCGGACGCTTCATTCATCATGTCCAAGCAATTACCGGCCACGTCAAATTTCCAGCCGTGGTAGACACAACGGAGGCCGCTTTCTTCGTTACGGCCAAAGAACAAGGAAGTCATCCGGTGCGGGCAAAACTCACTGAGCAGACCCACTTTCCCCTCAGTATCTCTGAAGGCCACTAGTTGTTCGCCCAGAAGCTTCACGCGTATCGGAGGGCAGTCGGGTTCCGGAAGTTCGCTGGCCAGCAGCGCAGGTAACCAATAACGCCGCATTACATCACCCATGGGGGTGTCTTCGTCGGTCCTCGTCAGTGTTTCGTTATCTTCTCTGGTCAACATGGGGGTAATCTCCAAATCGCGCCAGATTGCGCTTAAATTCCGGTCATTGATGCGGCAATATTATCACCTCGCCGGCGGTTTTGGTCCCAGAGCCATCAACGATTGCCGCCCGAAGATATTCAATATTGGGTTTGGGGTTGGGTGTGATTTGTCGCATGGATATTAAAGAAAAATAGCTATACCTTTTTATAACACCAAATATTTAACTAAACGTTTTACCTGTGGCTAAGCCTTATATCGACCAAATTCGACAACATGGGCCAACGGGTCTTAGTTGGAGAATTTATGAATTGGACGTTGAATTCACCCGGACCGGCACTCCTGGCAAAAGCCAAGAGACCTTTGTCCGTTGTATTCATTTTGGGCGTAGCTTTTCTACTCATGTGGGCGGCGTCGATGTCTACCGCATATGCCGACCAACACGGCGAAGAAGCAGCCTTTGATAACAATGAACAGTGCATGATTTCGACCATTGGTTATGCACCGGATAACTTGAACGACCTGACAGACGACCAGAGGGAGTTAATAAAGGAGCAATGCTCAAACAACAGCCGCGAGTCTGCGGCCGAACATGAGAAGTCTGTCGCACTGAAGCAATGCGTGATCGACACGGTTGGGTTCCTACCCACAGATATGTCTGACCTCACCCCTGAGGAGCTCCAGTTAGTTGGACAAAACTGCGCAAACCCAGGCCAAAGCAACCAGCCACAGCGCAATTCCATTGGGCAACAAGGCCAACAAGGGCCGCAGGGTGGATAACAGGGGTCGCAAGGCAGCCAAAACCAACAAGGTTCTGAGATCGACCCGGTGACTGAGGAGTGCATCGTCCGTGTCCTTGGTTACCTACCAGAAGGCCCGGAAGACATGACCGAGGAACAGAAAATTGCCTTGGGTCAGGATTGTTTCGGACAGAATCACCAGAGCCAAGGGCCACCACTCCAGAACGGAGACATGGATGAAGCCACGAAACAGTGCATCATCGACACCTTGGGTTTCATGCCTGAAGGCAAGGATGAATTAACTGAAGACCAGATGATTATGATTGGCGAGGCGTGTTTCGCCGGAGAACGGGACTACGGTAATCGTCGGGAGCCCGGTCAAGATAATAGCCCGGACGAACAGACTCTGCAGTGCATCACCGATGTCCTGGGATTCCTGACGGAGCGCCCGGAAGACCTAACACCCGAGCAACATTCGCTGATTGGACGCGAATGCTTCCAGGTCGAAGGCAATCTGGGCCCAAGAGAACTCCGTAAAGAGGAAAGGCAGTGCGTGCTTGACGTGCTAGGCTTTCTGCCCGAGCGGCCAGAAGACCTAACCGACCAACAGCGCATGGATCTGGGCAGAGAATGCTTCTCTAATGATCAACATCGCCCGCCGCCGACCGACGAAAACACACAGTGCATCATCTACGTTTTGGGTTACCTACCCGCCGGGCCTGGAGAAGTTTCACCAGAGCATATGGCTATGTTGGGCGAGGCCTGTTTCACCAACGGACGTGGCAATGGTGAAGGCCGTGACGATGGTCGTAGCGACCAGAGTGACCGCAACGAGGAAGATGAAGCAGCCAACCAGTGCATCATCGACATGTTGGGCTTCTTGCCAGAACACCCGGAAGACCTGTCCTACGACGACAAGGCCTGTGTCGGCGCCGCATGTTTTGGTATGAACCTCAGCAACGCCGATGACTTAGGTCACAGCGCAGTTGAGTGTATTCAGGGCCTATTGGGGTACCTACCCGACAGCCCCGATGCAATGACCGACGCCGAGAAAAATCTGGTTAACTAAGAGTGCTTCGGCGAGGACTTCATAGACGATGTTGGCGAAGACGTCGGGGTCGAAGACGACTTAGCTCAGTGTTTGGTTGATGTCCTTGGTTACATGCCCACCAGCCCAGACGCTCTGAATAACGAGGAGAAGATTCTGGTTGCGCGAGAGTGCTTTGGCCAGGACATTCCGGAAGGCGGCCCCAGCCAGAATGAAGTCAAGAACGACCCTAGTGACGCTGCCGGCAATGGTGGCCCTCGCGATGGCAACGGAGGTGGAGACCACCGTAGCAATAACGGTGGCGGTGACCGGGACACCGAGGCTCTAGTGAGGTGTGCAGTTGATGTTTTGGGCTACGTGCCCGAGAGCGTTGCAACCCTCACGGACGAGGAAAAGCAACTGATTGCCGACGCCTGCTTTAAGTAAGCGACCAGTTCCAATAAGGTTCTAAAATAAAGAAGCCCGGGTCTTGGTACCAAGACCCGGGCTTCTTTTGCGTTTGGCTAAGTTTGGCTTCAGAAATATTGGTGGCCAATGGATCAGCTAGGGCGTTAACCCTAGGGCGTCCATCACAACGCAGTTACCCAGTATCTGTTCTTCACTGGTACTCAACGGGAGGACTGCAGACGCCACAACCTGGGCAACGTCTTTACCCAGTTCTTTGGTCAAGCAGGCCATCACACCAACCGTTACCGTGGTGGAGGTAGTCGTGGACTCCGGCACTGCTGAGCCCAGCAAACAGCCGCCAAGTGCCGCTTGCTGCTCATTGGTTAAATCTTGGGATCCGGATGCCACTACTGCGGCCGAATCTGCTCCTAAGGAACCCTCCAAGCAGGCCACCACACTGCCAGACAAGGATGTTGTAGTTGTGCTGCTGGCCAAACTTGCTGACAACACGCAATTGCCCAGCAAGGTCTCTTGCACTTCGGTGATGGGTATGCCTCCCGATGCCACAGCACGGGCCAGGTCTTCTGATAGGCTTTCTTCCAAGCAGGCCACTATCGGGTCGGTGGCCGAGGAAGCGCTGGCCGCTGTGGTCGCCATGGAAACGGAGAGCACACAGTTACCCAGGATGGTAGTTACCTCGGCCGTCAGTGGTATCAGACCGGATTCAACAACCCGGGCCACGGCTTCTCCCAACTCCTCTGTTAGACAGGCCAGGATACTGGACTCCGCAGACTGGGCGTCTTCCAGTGACGCCGCCAACAGGCATTTACTAAGTGCGGCCTCCTGCTCTGGAGTCGACGCCACCAAGTTTGAGAGTGCCGACTCAGCTCCGTCTGCACCAATGCTCTCTGCCAAGCATGCGCCAACCGACTCTCCCAGAGATACCATGGTGGCTGGTTCGCTGGTTGGTGCTCGGGTTGCGCTTGGTAGCGGTGTTTCGGTGGGTACCGCCGTCGCAGCAGGTGCTGCTGTAGGTTCAGAATTAGACGACCCGCCGCAGGCTGCTACGGCCAGTATTGTTACTCCAATCAATATGACAATAATTACACTTTCCATAGGCCAAATTATAAAAACATGGCATTGCTATTACTAACCGAACTTCGATTGTTTTCGTTTTTTATTACTTGACCCTCCCTGCAAATCATTGGATTACTGAGCTATCCCGACCTAATAATCCGTTTGTTAGTGTTGTTTTTATTGGCGGGATCTATTCGGTTTCCCAGCCAACAATTCGGGGTTAGAGACGTTAAAGGACCTATCTAATTCTGCGGGAAATCTATCTGTCCAAGTATGCGAAATCAGTTGACACCACCCAGACGTGGCTCTACAATCGGTCACACTTCGAGACTGGTCTTATAAGAACCGGTATGATTGGCCACTAATGCGCCATTTGTTCTGATTTCTCAACTAGTTTCGCTTGAACACGCCGTCGATCAACCCTTAAAGATTTGCGGCAATGGATAGGTACTTATCAGATGAAACGCACCCCGGTCAGCACTGCATTAGGAATTTCCTACCCGGTTTTACAGGCGGGCCTACCGTGGGTGTCCAACCCAGAGTTGGTCGCTGCTGTATCCAATGCCGGCGGGTTGGGTGTTTTGCACCCCACAACCGGAAATGAACCCGGCGGAGATCCCGTGGCTGACCTACACGGGGTGATTCGACGCGTGCAACGCCTGACCACCAAGCCATTTGGTGTGTCGTTCCATCTACCACACCCTCAGATAGAGCAATTGATTGAAGCGTCTGCCCAAGAGGGCATCACCATCGCCATTACCTATGGTGGCAGCCCGGCTTTGTACACAGGTAAGTTGAAAGAGCACAACATGACCGTGATTCACCAGATTACGACCGTCCGGCAGGCCCGTGGCGCAGAGGCCCAGGGTGTAGACATGGTGATTGCAGAGGGATTTGAAGGCGGTGGCTTACGCGGCGTAGACAAGGTGTCCACCATGGTCTTGGTTCCTCAGGTGGTCGGCTCGATCGCCATCCCGGTGATTGCGTCCGGCGGAATAGTAGATTCCCGTGGCTACGTGGCCGCAACTGCTTTGGGAGCGATGGGCGTTCAGATGGGATCCCGGTTCGTTGCCACCAAGGAATGCATCTCTCATCAGATTTACAAAACGGCGATGGTTGCGGCAATCGACAGCGGCACCATCGTAGTTGGTGGCGACAAATGGCCAACGCGCATCCTAAAACAGGGGATTGCCATTCAGATGCGGGAGTCCGGCCTGAAGTCCGGCGATGACTCGGCTGCCTGGGAACAGGAGCTCGGCATCGAGCGCACGAGGGCCGCGTTCTTGGACGGAGACTTTGAATCAGGAATTGCCTACACTGGCGCCGGCGCAGGGCTTATTTCAGAGATATTGACCGTTCAAGAGGTGTTCAAAGACCTCGTAGACGGCAGCCATTCTCTCGCCCGCAAACTGGCCTAAACAAGCCTTTTCTGCAACTGGACCCTATTATCCTAAACCGCTTCTTCCGGTTCGGCTGAGTCCTGTTCGATTAATTCCTCGGCCTTCCGCAGGATTTTGTCACGGCGTTCGCCTTCTATATTTCTGCTATCCAGGTAAAGCCCCAACGCCTGCATTGGTTGTAGGTCTTCACCCTCTGTTGGTGATATTCGCGTCCGCCGTGTACCAACTATTTCCCGTGAAATCGAAGCGATAAAGTGCGCTGGTTCCAGTGCCTCTCTGATTTCGGTTTCCCGCAGATGTGCGTCGGATTCCGCCGCCAACGAAATCCGCACTCGGACCACCGCATCGGCGATATCTTTGCGGTTGATCGCACGTACCACAGTTGCAGTTGGGTCAACGTCCTGAGGTTCTACAGACACATCCACGGTGACAAAAGTCCGAGCATCCAACTTGTGAAACTCGAAGTTAGTCATCCGTTGACCTTGTGGTGCAGCCTGATCTAGGTCAACTATGCAGAAGCCCTTTTCGTCGCCTTCTTCACTGAAATCGACCCTTTGCAAGCTACCTGAATAGACCACCATAGGCGGGTCTGGCCGTAAAATCTGATGCTTGTGGATGTGCCCTAGGGCAACATACTCAACCTGCGGGAGATCCAACGCGCTAACCAACAGAACGTGATCTTGGCCCAGCATCATGGAGCGTTCTGTCCCTACTGTGGCCCCGTTAACCGTGACGTGTGCTGTGATGATTGCGGGTACATCCGGGTTTAGTTTCTTGGCCTCAATGTCTATGCCTTCTGTCAGTCGTTCTTCCAGCGCCTGCCGCACCTGTTCGATGGACATACCCCTTGAGTCTTCCCGGCTGAGAATTGCGCTACGACGTGGCCATGGCACTGCCAACACCTGTATTGGTCCTGACGGGGTGCTCACATCGTAGGTTTTAAGACTATTGCCCACGTAGACGTTGGCTACCTCCAGGGTTGGGAAAATATCCACTGCGGTAGCCCGGCTCGATGCTGCGGGAAGGTCATGGTTTCCCACCAGCAAAAACGTGGGAATACCGGCCTGGGATAATCGGTTTAGCCGTTTGGCAAACTCCCGCTGGTGGGTCTGGGAGGGGTCTCGACCTTTGTAGGCATCGCCCGCCAGCAATACCAGGTCAACGCTCTCGGTCAACGCAAATTCTACCACCTGGTCTAGCGAGTACAAAAAATCGCCCAGGCGTGTGGACAGTCCTGTTTCCGGATCTATACGGCCATAGTTCTCCACACCAATATGCAGGTCCGAAAAATGAAGAACCCTCATCTTACTATCACATTTGGCCTATTAAACAAGCAAATCATAACTATTGTGGACACCTAGCATGGGTCTCTCTAATTCAACCAACCACAGATTATGTTGCCTAAAAGGATGAATTAACAAGGGGTGTTACGGCAGATGTGATCATGGCCTTTCTTAGCTCTCAATAAATTGGCTACTACCAACATGGCCCGAAAAATTTGACAACAGGCCGTTCGGTTTCTAGAATCGGATAAGTTGTGACGGTGTGAACTGGACGGGCTGAACCGTTGGATTTTTTTCAAGGACGGCGTGAATGACTACCGTTAGGCAGATGTTTGCACTTCAAGAACTGGATATCATTTTGGACCGCGTCCAAACTGAGCAGAGCAAGGCTGAACATGAACTGACCAATGGTCAAACCATTGGAAATCTGGAGGCCCAGCTGGAAAGGGACGCCGAAAGACTCCTGGAAACTGAGCTTAAACAAAGGGCCACGAAACTAGAGGCCGCGACTCAGAAAGAGCGATCCGATACGCTAAACTCTCAGCTTTACGGCGGAGAGGTCACCAACCCCAGAGACTTGGAAAGCTTGGAACACGAACATTCCAACGTCCTAAAGTTGGTTGAAGAGCACGAAGCCGCCCTTTCTGAGATTACACAGAAGATTGAAGATGCCCAGACTAAGAAAAACGAACTTGAAGGCAAGTTAGACGAGGCTCGGTCTGCTTGGGAAGTTCGTCAATCTGAATTGCAGGCATCGCTCAAAGAATTGACCGTAGAGCGGCAAGGATTTGAGGGCCAACGAACAAAGTTGACCGAGGGTCTTGACCCGGTATCACTCCAGCACTATGAAAACTTACGGAAGTCCAAGGGTGGACTGGCTGTGGCCAGGGTGCAAAGAGGTCTATGTCAAGGCTGCCGCATGTCTCTACCCACTCATCAACAACAACGGGTCCGCAGCGGACGACAAACGGTCCTCTGCAGCAGTTGCGGCAGGATGCTCTTTCTAAGCTAACCCGCTAGCTTTACTTCCAAGAAGCGCACCAAGAAGCGCACCAATTTCAGAAACTAAAATGGCCGGGTTAACCCGGCCATTTTTTATTTGTGCAAGCTTTTAATATCTATCGGATATTCAAACTCGATTGACCCTATTTTGTGCCTATGCTATTGTGCCAATTGGAGGGTAATGCAGACCGGGTGACCGCCGTTCTTCCATTTTGGAAGGAGGGAGGAAAGTCCGGGCTCTTCTGGGCAGGGTGCTGGGTAACTCCCAGGTCTCGATCACTGGTTCGCCGGGGGTCGGGAACGGAAAGTGGCACAGAAACATACCGTCTTTCCGGCAATGGAAGGATAAGGGTGAAATCGGACGGTAAGAGCGTCCGGCCGTTTGCGGTGACGCGGCGGCGGCTAAACCCCACCTGGAGCAAGGCCAAATAGGGGGACATAGGTGCCCGGCCCGTCCCCGGGTTGGCTGCTTGACTGCGATGGTAACGTCGCTCCGCCTTAGGCGGACTTCTACCAGCTTCATCGCTGGTGGTTGGGCTAGATAGATGGTCACCGTTCTTCCCTTGCGGGAAGGATACAGAACCCGGCTTATAGGTCTGCAGGACCCCTCCGAATCGCAGTTCCTGATTCATAAAACCAGCCCGGCCACCAACTCACGCCTAGGTTTGGCAACTGGTTGATGAATCCAGCGGCAACTATTATGATTGAGCCAAGACTCTCGCCCGCCCATTAACTGGCTGCCAACCGGTTGCGTCCAGTTGCCAAAGGGCTTGGGCAACTCCAACAACAGGGGAACTCCACAGCTTGTACCTGGACATGCATAGCCATTCCGTGTCGTCTGACGACTCCCGCGCAACGGTTGAACAGTACGTGAAATGGATTCAAGTGCTGCGCAAACGAGGCCACACCGTAGACGGCATCGTGCTCACTGAGCACCGTAAATTCGACTTTGACAAAGACTACTCAGAGCTTGCTAGCCAATACAACGTGCTGGTTCTCAAAGGCTCTGAGTTAGATACCCGCTATGGTCATTTCCTGGTTTACGGCGTGACCCAAGCACTGACCCAGGACATCGACTTCGGCGATGTCCGCATGGACTCCAGAGCACTGATGCAGGCCGCGCGCCAGCACGACGCCATCGCCCTACCGGCCCACCCTGGCCGCTTTGGCATCGGACTTACGGAGTATGTCGCCCAGGGTGAGACATTCGATGATGTGTCCATCGTGGAGCAATTCAACGGCGGCAGCAGACCCGGCGAAAATGAACGGGCCGACGAACTCTGTGAGAGCCACAGCCTATTGGGCATCGGCGGCAGTGACGCCCATCTGACCAGTCACATAGCTACCTGCATGACCAACTTCAAAGCAACTATCAAGAAAGAGAGCGACGTTGTTGAAGCCCTCCTCAGCAAGGAGTTTCAGCCAGTCTGGCTGGATGACACTCTCAATGGCCCGTCTGTTTAGATAAAAACTCGATCAGCATTTCTGCCACACGGCGCTTCACTGCGGCCGTCCCCGGAACCCGTCCCTATCGAAAGGAGATACAATATGGCAATGGAACTTGAATACGACCGGTCCCTCTACGGAATTGAACACAAGGCCGGCCCCTTCGAGATCAGCAATGAAACTATCGACCGGGCAAACTCCAGCACTGGTGAGTCCGGTCCAGCATTCCTTTCCGACGAAGGGGCCAAAGTGGCCGGGTACACGGGCAGGATTGCACCACCGACCTTGTGCTGCATCTTGGTTCGCCAAGTTGCCCTGCCCGATGTGAAGGTTAAGTTTGGCAATACCTCAATGCACGCCGGCCAGCGGGTGGAACCCAAGGCCCCGGTATATGCCGGTGACCAACTGACCGCGTCTTCCCACTTGAAAGATGTCTACGCCAAAACCGGGCGCTCCGGCACCATGGTTTTTGTTGTCTGGGAGACCACGTTCTCCAACCAGAACGGCGAAGTGGTGGCCGAGGTCCAAGAGTCTTTCGCCCGCCGCGAGTGATCGGCGCAGCCGATTTTTTTGTTTGAGAACCGCAGTCCCGGCGAAATGGTTTATACACCGGGATTTCAATCCGATAAATTAAGTATTCAATTGGGAGATATTTTGCCCTACTCCGACGAGGTAGAACTGGGTGACGAAATTGGTCCCGTAGAGAAGGTGGCCACCGACGATGAGGTGTCCAATTTCTGCGATGTCTGGGGAACGCCCGGACCCAACCGATTCACCGACGCTGAAACAGCCGCTAAATCAGGCATGAAAGGCGGGCCGATTGTGCCCGGCATCATGACTATGGCAATGATGGCCCAATTGCTGACCGACTGGGGTGGCCCCGGCTCTATCAAGGATCTGGACTTGGTCTTTCGACAACCGGTCCCCCACAACCGCGCACTGACCCTGGCCGCCACGATCACCGACCTCCGAGAAGAGGACGGAGAGAGCCTGGTGGAGTGCGACATCCTGATGACCGGCACCGAGGGCGAGCGTTACGTTGGCGGCAAAGCAATAGTAACCCTCC
>Ga0209402_10003860_pt1 | contig 14061 bp, 19 predicted proteins | sample ArcticOcean_MG_C_3_FD_187437 | JGI IMG/M metagenome (GOLD analysis project Ga0209402, IMG submission 187437) | Marine microbial communities from western Arctic Ocean - ArcticOcean_MG_CB8_126 (SPAdes) (version 2) | ecosystem: Environmental > Aquatic > Marine > Oceanic | place: Arctic Ocean... | reverse complement strand
TTTTGGAGTTAATTCATCAGCTTTTTCAACTGGAATAAATCCAATAGTTATGGAATCAACATCAGTAATTTTTGATTCAGATGAAACATTGATGATATTATTTTCTACTAGATATTCAATACCTTGAAGAAAAGTTGCATCATCTATAGTATCTTCAGCCCACCATTCAGCATTAGATTTAATCCATGTAGGAATCAAACTTTCGGCTTCAACATTCTGGAATACCATTGTTGTTGAAACACCAATTATTATAATAGTTGCAATCAGTGTTAGAATTTTTTGTTGTTTCATACTAATTATAAAATTAGGGTTAGCTAAGATATTTAAATTCACAGATAGTTTTACTTCCTTATTCTAAGTACATAGAATAAGTTCTAGTCAATTAGATACTTTAGAATCAGAGTTATTAGGATGTAAGATTAGTGTTGGTTCCAGATCATCCAAGGTAATCTCAACTTTTTCAATTCGACTATGATAAAGTTTAATTTTTTTACCTTCTGGAGAAATCACATATTGGGAAATTTCTGCCAATGCAAGATCTTCTAATGTAGATAGTGTTTTGTAAACAGTTGAAATAGATATTTTTAACTCATCTGCAATTTGTGTGGCATCTTTAGATTCATTTTTGACTGAAAATAAAACAGAGCGAGTACATACATTACTTAATGCTTCAATAATTTTTTGAGTAATATCAAACTCAGATAATTGAATTATACCACGTTTAGACACACAATATCTAATTTGATACCAATATTAAAACTGGCTCTGGTTTTTTTATGGAAATTTCAGCCTGTTTTATCCTACTTCGATAAATTTTGAATTTTCGTCCTTTATCGGAAATCATCCATTTTTCAACTTTAATCAAAGTTAATTCTTCAAGATCAGATAATTTTTTGTAAACTGAACTGAGCGGAATTTTGAGTTTATCTGACAATTCTGCAGCCGTATTACCTTTTTTAACAATGGAAAACAATATTGCTCTAGATTCTGAATTTGCCAATGCTTCTATTACTTTTTGACTAATATCATATTTTTTTAATTGAGGTAAGGTAAGTCGTCTTGTCATGGATTTGATGAAACGTCTTATCTATTTAAACAGAAGATTTTATTCTGATTCTATAGAATAAGAACAAATAATGACATTAAGATGAAAATGTATTGTGGTTTTCAAATTTTTTCCAAAATAATCCCAAGATAATTCCTATTGAACCCCAAAAAGATGATACTCCTAAAATAGACATCAATCGAAATTCATTAACTAAATTCATTGGAGCAGTAATTTGATCTGGATTTTCTGGCATTACAAAGAATATAATCACAATAAAAACAACATAACCAAATAATCCAAAATATTTTTTATTATTTTGAAATTTCTTGGATAGTTTGTAAAAAGCAAATGCCCCAAATCCTGAAATTAAAATAAATGAAATGTATAATATTGTTCTAAGAGCAATAGTTTCACCGTCACCTACAGTAGGAGGATTTGCAGGGTATTTTAAAAATGGAATTAAGTAAATAGTGAACCACATAATTCCCGCAAGGATTACTGCTTTAATTACATCATTTTTACCGGGTAAAGAATTTCTGGATAATGCATAAATAATTCCAAATAATGAACCCATGGCAATTCCTAAAATGATTCCAGCTAAAACCTGCCCACTTTTTTGCCAAATTCTATAACTTTCATATTCTGCCCAAAATTGTTCAGTATCATCTTTTTCACCTGAAGCAAAAAGATTCTGATTTTCAATACCTATTGCCTGATCAAGATATGGTTCAACTATTGCAAAATTAACAGTTCCATGAATGGCTCCTGCAAGTGCACCTGAAATTAAAACAATTGCAATAAAGAGAAAACTCTTCATAAAATATGAAGAATACTCCACTAATTAATAGAATACTTCGATTTCAAAAAGTTAAAACAGTAAAATTAATTTTTAATGACACGGAAATCCTGCTGCATGTCTCATATCATGAGTAAGTTCATGGATGGAAAGATCAATAAATGCTTGCTCACCATATACCAAACTAAAGATATGACCTTGATCAAAACCTACAACAAATAACCCTACTGCAAATACTATAGCCAATGCCAATATTGCAATTTTTGATACACTTGTTTTTGATACACTAAGTTGTTGGGTTTTAGTCATCAAAATTACATTTTGTTGAATGTATTTATGTTCTTTGATAAGTCGATTTAGAGAAATTATTCCCAAATTCTTATTTTGATCGATGTGCGGTAGATTAAAAAAAATCAAAAATTTAGAGTTTAAAATTCTAATGTTAAAAATTAACGAAGATATTTAGAATTGAAAAATCTTCAAAAAAATTATGAAATTATATTATTTATCAATACCAATTGTAATTGGGATCATAGTAGGGGGTTTTCTTAGCGGATATGGGATAGATTCAAATGATTCAAAAAAATTGACAACTGAAAAATTATTTGAAAATGGATCACCGGTTCTGGGCAATACTGATGCATCCATTACAATATTAGAATGGGGAGATTATCAGTGTACATTTTGTTACAAATTTCATCAAAATACATTAGACATAATCAAGGAAGATTTTATCAAAACAGGAAAAGTGAAATTTATTTTTAAAGATTTTCCTTTAAATGGCCCTGATTCAAAATTAGCTGCAGAGTCATCTTATTGCGCACAGGATCAAGAGAAGTATTGGCAATATCATGATGAACTTTACAAAAATTGGGGTGGAGAAAGAACAGGTTGGATTACAAGAGAATCACTAAGTAAATTTGCAGAAACAGTAGATTTAGATCTAGGGAAATTTAACAAATGTTTAGATGATCATAAATATGAAAATAAAGTTAATTCACTTTATGAATTTGGAAAAGAAATTGGAATTGATGCGACTCCATCATTTTTTGTGTTCAATGATCAAAAAATGATTAAAATTCGTGGAAATCAACCATTAGAAGTATTTTTGAAAACTTTTGATGAATTCTGATTTGTAAACTAGGTATAGAATCAATATGGATTAATATCCGATGATAAAGACAAACATTGAATGGTTAAGATCAACATAGAAAAACAAGATTCAGTTAAACTCTATAGAATTAGAAAAACGCTAGAAGAATTATCTAAAAAAGCAGGTAGAGGTACCGAATTAATTACAGTGTATATTCCAAAAGGCAAACAACTTCACGAGATTATTAGTTCACTTCAACAAGAACAAGGAACAGCAGATAACATAAAGTCCGATTTGACAAGATCACATGTTGTTGATTCTCTAGGTAAAGTCGTTCAAAAATTAAAAATGTACAAAAAAACACCGGAAAAGGGACTAGTTATTTTTTGTGGAGCATTACCACAAGAAGAGGGGGGTCCTTTAGGAAGTGAAGTTGTTACTGCATGGGAAATTGAACCTCCAAAAGATTTGAATCAGTATCTATATCGATGTGATGATCATTTCCATGTTGATATTCTAAAAGACATGCTAAAAGATGACAATTTAATTGGATTTTTAGCAATAGATGCAAAAGATGCAGGATGGGGTTTACTTCACGGCGATAAAATTGAAGTTTTATCTCAAACAGGTTCAGGAGTGGCAGGAAAACATAGACAAGGTGGGCAATCTGCAAAAAGATTCCAAAAATTAAGGGAGATGGAATTAAGTTATTTTTACAATAGAGTAGCTCAAACCACTAGAGAATATTTTATTGATATTTATCCTGTAAAAGGACTAATAATATCAGGTCCAGGTCCAACCAAAGAAGATTTTATTAATGGGAATTATTTGGAATATAGATTACAAAATAACATCATCAACACAATTGATGCAGGTTATTCAGGTGCTGAAGGAATTAGAGAAGCATTTGCAAAATCAGGAGACATCTTAGGAAGTTTTAGATTAGTTGAAGAGAAAAAAATGATAGAAGATTTGTTTAGAGAAATTAATACAAATACGGGTAAGGGATCATATGGGTTACAAGAAGTAATAGAATTTTTAAAAAATAATGTTGTTAAAACATTACTCATTACAGATAATACAAATTTACACAGAGTAGAATCTGAATGTAGACGATGTAAGCATATTGAAGAAGATATTGTAGAAAGACCACTCGTAATTCCAAAAAAAACAGAATATAGAAGTAATCCTTGTCCAGAATGTAAAGCCATTGATAAAGAAGTCAATGAACAAGATATTGTAGATTATTTACAAATAATTGCAGCAAAAACAGGATCACAATTAGAAGTTATTTCTGGAAGTGCAGAACATGGAAATATGCTTTCAAGTCTAGGGAAAGTAGGTGCAATCCTACGATACAATCCAGGTCATTCTAAATAAGGGCTGCTCTGATATTTACTGCCAATTCAGATAATGCTTCATCAGTTGGAATTTGACGTTTTGTCCACACAGTTCCTTTGTTGTTGTATCTAGGAATAATGTGAATGTGTACATGAGGAATAATTTGTTTTGCTGCTTTCCCATTATTTTGTGCTAAACTAAATGCATCTGCACCTGCTCCAACCAATACAGCTTTTGCAATTTTAGGAACTAACGAAAAGATTTTTCCAACATCTTTAGAATTCATATCTGTAATTCTTTCATGATGTTTTCTTGGAATAACCAAAGTATGTCCATCATCAATAGGATATTTATCTAAAAATGCGACATGTTCGTCATCCTCATATATGAAATGACCATCACGTTTTCCATCTAGAATATCACAAAAAATACACGTCATATCAAAGCACAATTTTCAATTTTATTTATTGTTTGTATTATATGTTTAATAATGGTAAATCTCAGAGTTTGAACGGTTATGGGCAGAAAAGAGAGAAAAAACCGTGAAATTAAACGTGAAAATTATGCTACAAAACATTCTGCTGAAAAAAGAAAACAAACCCTAATTGCAATAGGTGTTTTAGCATTAATTGGAGTTATTGTAGGATATTCAGCTTATTTGTTTTTAACAATGACTGTTGAAGCCCCTGGAGGTCCAGAAAATGCAGGCGCATTAGGAAGTGAACACGCTCATGCAGGAATTTTAGTAAAAATATTTGGCGATGAATTTGATTTTTCAGCACCAGCATATCAGATTAAATCGCCTTGGATACATTTTGAGTCTAGAGATGGTTCAACAATACATAAGCATGCCACAGGTGTGGAATTAGAATATCTCTTTGATTCATTATCCATAGGACTTGATGATCAATGTTATGTATTCCCTGATGGAAAAGCATTTTGTACAAATGAAGAATATTCAATAAAATATTTCATAAATGAAAAACTAGTATCAGATATTAGAGATTATGAAATAGTAGAAGATGATAAAATTCTAATTACATTTGGCGGAGAAACAGATGAACAAATTCAAGAGTACATAACACAATTAAGAAATCAAGAAATAATTAAATAAAATTCTAAGTTTCATTTTTTGTTGTAAATTGTGCCATTTTATCAAAGAACATGTAATAACCACATTTTATACAACGTAAAACTGTTAATTCAGTTGTTAAAAATTCCTTATCTTCAAATTTTCCACTCAACTTTACGTTTTTACCTGCAATCATAGCTTTGTTACTATTACAAACAGGACACTCGAGAGCTTTTTGTTCTATTTCTGATTTTTCTTCCATATTTTTTTATGAAACATTTTCAATTTAAACTGAATGGAAATTATTTGGAACCAATATGCTAAATTATGCAGGTACAGATAATTTTTGTAAATAATTATAGTGGGTTTTCAAAAAATTTATAATTTTTCTATATTCATTTTTATTAATAGGAGCACCGTTAGCAAGTATACTCAAATATCTTAAATTTGATTCTAATTGATGAAGGGATTTTTTAATTCCTTCTTCATATTTTAAATTGAGAAATTCAACCAACATTTCTTCAATTTGTATAATTTCTTTTTATAAATTAAGAATGTCACGGTGAATTGTATTATTGTACATTTATTACAAAATGACATTATTAAAAATAACTATGATGAATTAATTTCTTAATGATCATTAAAATATTAAGAAAAAAATAAACAAATGTAAATTTTAATGTTCAATCAATTTTATTATTTATTAAACATTATGTTATGAGAATATCAGATAGATAATTGATAAAAATTAGTATTTCACAATTTTTAAATTAAAACTATCTATCTTTTGACGTTCTTTATTTGAAATTAGTAATTAATTTTAAAAAATATTCAGGATTTGTATAATGGTAAACAACAGCTCTTACACTTACTTCTAAGCGTAAATTTTTTCAATGTCTCTTCAAGAGTGTCTCCTTCTAGTACGACAGCGTTTGTAGCATGACCATTATCACATTTCAATTTATGAATTGTAAACAACATAAAATAGCTAAATTTTATTTCAACTTAAGGGTTATGATACAACAAAAATAGATAGATAGTCACGAGAGAAATTTATTTGTATTCAATAAAGTCTAGATCATAGTCTAACAGTTTTAATTTAGAAATTATTTTCATCAAAAATAATTGCATTTGAGTTTTTTAGTCAATTTTTAGTTTAGAACGTAAATAATGATGTATTAGCTATAATCTTTTAGTTTCATGACAACTTTATGTAAGCCTTTGCAAGGTTTATCCCATTTGGAATGTTTATGAATTTTCCAACATACTTAAGTTAATAATTCTCATAGTTAATTCATGAAACCTCAATCATGTAGGAATTGTGGAAAAGAGTTATTTGAAAAATTAAAAAAATGTCCTCATTGTGATGCTGAATTTGATTCTGATAATACATAATAAAGAAAATAAAGAAAATACAAAGAAAAGAATGATTGATAAATTCTACGTGCGTCTTATATTCAAAAGTAGATAACATAATTACTTGTAAATAGATATTCCGTTATTATGCCCATCTTGTGGTGGAAAAATGTATTCTGTAAGTTATGAATCAGTATTACCAACTCTAAAGAAAAGAAGTTGGCAAGTATGTAAGGAATGTAGTTTTAAAAGAAATTCTGAAGATTTTAAAAAATCCATCTGCTGTGTGTAACAGATGTTGGCCTTACCACCAAACCCTTGCTTCTGATATGAATATACTGTTAATAATTAAAAAATATTAAAAAAATTTAAAAAAAATTAACATATGTAAATAATTGAAAAAATTTGTTAAAATAAAACAAAAAACTTTTTAAAATATGAATTATTGTATGCATGATAATAATATTAAAACCTGTTTTTATTGTAAATTAAATCAAAATATCGAGAACAAAAAGCAAGAAAAAGAAAAATTTCTAGAAAAAAATGAAAACAATGAAATTTTAGCTTTTACTTAGTATTTTTATTGAAGCCCATGACACCAGTTGTAGATTCAATGCGGATTCTTCAACAAGTGCTTCCTTGTTGAAAAACAAAAAAAATAATTAATAAAAACTTATAATAAATTGATAACTCATAGTAGTTTGAACTAGTCTTTTGACGGGATATTTTATCAAAAAAATATCTCTTTGTTCTTGTAACACGTAGAATTCCAATGATTATGTCATACCTAACTATGATATCTCCACATTTCGCCAATAAAATCACATTCTCGACATACATAGATTAGATTCATTGAAGGTTGTCCAACATGTTGTCTTTCCCATTGCATTAGTCCTGAACATTTAGTACAAGGTTTAGTTGCTGGGTGTATTCTTTTCATATGTTCCCGACATTCATCAAGATCCTCAAAGGGTTTGTTACAAGCATCACATCTTTGTTTCTTTTTTCCAAATAATCCCATGATTCTGCTATGCCTAGAATATTATTAAAGAAAACTATAGTGCGTTCAATAAAGTCTAAATTATACTAATTTGAAAATTATCTATTATGGAAATATCTAGTAGAAATGTTGTAGAAGGTACATCTAGATCCCCCCACAGAGCCATGTACAAGGCTATGGGATTAACCGATAACGATTTAGCTAAACAATTCATAGGAGTTTGTCATACAGGTAATGAAGCAACACCTTGTAACATCCATCTTCCTCAATTAGCTTTAGAAGCTAAAAGAGGAGTTGCAGATGGAGGGGCCACCCCTAGAGAGTTTTCAACAATTGCAGTAAGTGATGGTATTGCAATGGGGCATGAAGGTATGAAATCATCATTAGTATCTAGAGAAGTAATTGCAGATTCAATTGAATTAATGGTAAGAGCACATCAATACGATGCACTAGTTGGTATTGCAGGATGTGACAAAAGTTTACCAGGAACTATGATGGCAATGGCAAGATTAAACATTCCATCAGTATTTGTTTATGGCGGAACAATTAAGCCAGGAATGCTTGATGGAAAAGAACTCACAGTTGTAGATGTTTACGAAGCTGTAGGAGCTTATGATGCAGGAAAACTATCACTAGAAGATTTAAAAAATATTGAAAATGTAGCATGTCCAAATGCAGGATCATGTGGAGGAATGTTTACTGCAAACACAATGGCATCAATTTCAGAAGCCATTGGTTTAGCATTACCTGGAAGTGCTAGTCCCCCAGCAGAAGATGATAGACGAAATACAATGGTATATGATTCAGGTGTTGCATGTGCCAAACTTTTAGAGATGAATATCAGACCTAGAGAGATTTTAACTTTTGAAGCATTTGAAAATGCAATAATGATGTTAAATTCAGTTGGAGGTTCAACAAACGGCATATTACATTTACTTGCACTTGCAAATGAGGTAAATATGGATTTAACATATGATGATTTTGAAAGAATTAGAAAAAAAACACCGCATTTAGCTGATATGAAGCCGGGAGGAAATTATGTAATGGATTCATTAGATAAAATTGGAGGTATACCATTTGTATTAAAAAAATTATTAGAAAAAGGATTACTAAATGAAAATTGTATGACAGTGACAGGTAAAACAATTAAAGAAAATCTTGACGCCATTAAACTACCAGATAAAGAACAGCATATTGTAAGATCAATTGAAAATCCAATACATGAAGTTGGTACGGCAGTTATTCTAAAAGGAAGTCTAGCTCCAGAAGGAGCTGTAATTAAAACAGCAGGTATAGAGATGACAAAATTTACTGGTAGTGCTAAAGTTTACGATAGAGAAGAACATGCATTTGATGCAGTATCTAAAGGTGAGATTGATGAAGGCGACGTAGTTATAATTAGATACGAAGGACCAAAAGGAGGTCCAGGAATGAGGGAAATGTTAGCAACTACTGCAGCGCTAGTAGGTCAAGGATTAGGAAAAAAAGTGGCAATGGTGACAGATGGTAGATTTTCTGGAGGTACAAGAGGATTCATGGTAGGACATGTTGCACCAGAAGCATATGTTGGTGGACCAATTGCATTAGTCAAAAACGGGGACAAAATTACAATTGATACTGAAACAAATACTCTTGACATCCATGTATCTGAAGAAGAGTTAGAAACTAGAAGAAAACAATGGAGTAAACCTGAACCAAATTATAAAACAGGTGCTCTTGCAAAATATGCAACTCTTGTAGGTTCAGCTGCAAATGGTGCAATTACATCTGCTAATCCATAAAAATAATCAATTAATACATAAAATGTATTGAACAGGATCAGAAATATTTACTAAAAATAATAAGAAAGAAAGTTGCCAGTTAACGACTGAATAATTAGTATTACTTAATATAATAATACTAATATTAAGTATAACTAAATTATTAAATAGTAGTAAATTAAAATTTGTTTATGAAACATTTAGAGAGTAACAACGTATCATATACACATCATTGGAAAAGAGCAATGAAAATAAGTATTGCATTATTCATACATGCCTGGGTTCCTAATTATCTAGAATATTATGCGAGTGAGCAATTAAAAAAATAAACATCGTTAATGAAAACAAAACAGATAAAGTTGATACAACTGAGGATGAAACAAATTATAATTTTAGTAAAATACTACATGAAACAGAATTAGACATGAATAAAAACAAACAAGAATTAGATGGAAAAAATCTTCATGATTTGTACAGACATTCTACAAAACTAATTAAATAATAAAAATAATTTTTAAAGAAAAAAATTATAAATTATCCATACCTAAAACATCATAGTAAGCCTTAGGGATCATTTGTTGAGCCTTAAAAAATACATTATTTACAGCCGTGTCAAGAACATATGTTCGTGCCCAATCATCATCACTTCTAATTGAACGTCCAAACCCTTGCAATAATTTAGTTAGAGTTTGCGAAGTATACCATAAAGGGAATTTATTCATTTTTGCCCTTGTTCGTTTTTCAGTATAATTGGGATAGGGTACTTTTGCAATAATTTGAAATCTAGATAAATCATCTTTCAAATCTACACCCTCCCATAGAGATGAAGAGAGTAAAACGCCAGTAGGATCACATGAATGTTCTGAAATTACATCATCTTGTGTTTTGTCCTCTTTATTTTTACTGTGACATAATCTAATCCTAGCAGTATTTTTAGGAGACAGATATCTAATAATTTTATGACATCGTGGAATTGAGGAAGTCAGTATCAAACCACGTTCATCAGAATGTTCATCTAAAATTCTATCAATTGTTTTTATTACTTCCAATTCATCTTCTTCAGTAGAACCATAACTTAATCTTCTAACATTTAGAAGATCAATTTTTCTATGTTCAAGTGGAAATGGAGATTTAGCTGTATCAACAAATGCAACATCATCTTTTTTCAAACCCATATTTTCACAAAAACTAGATTTAGCAATTGTTGCAGACATAAATATTTGGTAGTCTGTATCAAAAAACTCATTTGCAAATTTTGAAACATCAATAGGTTTTACAGAGATAGTTTTAAAATTACCATTGATATCTTTCACAGGGTCATTAACAATGAAATTATCTTTATCTGCAATAATGTCGATTTTTGCCTGTGCAGCTCTATCATATCGCCTTTCTAATCCGGTAATTAGTTCAAAATCAGGATTATTCTGAAACACAGGGCTTTCTTTAATGTCTTTGATTTTTTTTGCATAGGAGAATGCAATATCATCAGTAAGTTGTATCATAGAATCTAAATCAGTGAAATTGTATCTATCTGGATTAAGATTACATTCATCCACCTGTCCTGCAAAAATATCAAATCCTACAAATTGAATTATTTGATCTTCAATTTTATGGGCTTCATCAAACACAGTGACTTTTCTATTAAGATAATCCGCAAATAATTTCTTGTTGTATTTCATAATGGTAAAAAATGCGTGGTAATTCCACAAAGAATGTTTAGAGACAAGTGCATCATATTTTTGTAGATAATAATGACACGATAAGGAATCTTGTGTATTATCCTCAACTTGTTTAATTGTAGGCTTAAATTTACAAACTTGCACCACTTCTTTTCCATTTTTATTGATTCTTTCTTGACATTGTCCTTTATCACAAGTTAATCCATATCTCATAGCTCGTCGATCATTGTCAACTTCTTCAGCAGACATTAATTTTAAACACGGGAAATTTTGTTTACCTTTAACTGGTTTCAAAAAAGGAATATCTTTGATATATTGATCTTGTAGATGTTTTGATGCAGTTACAGTAAAAGAACTATCAAAATAATTGGAGACAGTGGCACCAACTAACGATTTTCCAACTCCAGTAGGAGCACAAATAATTATTTTTTTATATCCAGATTTTAATTTTTCTTCAATTTCATTGATTATATTTTTCTGAATTTGACGAGGATTAAAATGATCGGGAAATTTTTCTAAAAGAGACAGGATTGATCATTCCGGTTTTAGGTATTAAAAGTATGAAGGTTCTTGTGATATACAACATTTTCTAACATCGTTTAATATCTAGTCAAATTAATGCTCATTATGGAATTACTTGATGATAAAATGAGAGTTTGGTTAGAAAGTGCCAAATTTGTAAAAGCAATTCCCGGTGTCTATGTATTATACAACAGAAATAAGGAGCCAATTTTCATTGGAGAAACAAATAATCTAGAAATAACTTTTACAAAATATGTGGATACAGAATTTGAGGGAAATGAATGTATGCAAAAAACTTCATCATATCAAAGAATTTTTACAAATAATCAAAAACAAGAGCAAGTAGAATTAATGGAACAATTTAAAAATAAAACAGGAAAATATCCTTCATGCAATTCTAAAATTGAAATTAAAACATAATAAAAGCAATCATGGATTATTTTACAAAACAATAGAAAAAATATAAAATAAATATTTTATCAAAAAACTAAAAAATTTTGTAAATATATTAAATTTATTTATAAAACAAAGTGAAAATGATAAAAGGAATAATGCCATAATTAGATAATGCATCAATGTTACTATTGTGAGCAAATATTTGATTCAAAAGAAGACCTATTCCAACATGTTGAAATTCATTCAGATATTGAAAGAAATAAAGAAATTGCAGATAGGCAAAAAAATAAAAAAAAATCTAGCCACACAAACTAACTAAAAAAAAATAGAGTAAAGGTTGAATTAATCAAATTTAGAAGGGGATATAATAATTTCATAAAAAAAAATCATGAATTGGGTGGAATTATTATTACAAAAATCATGCGACAAAACACTTCAAAAGGGAGAAGTATTACACAGTTTATTTCATATGATTGAAGTAAATGAAAAAACTTTAGATCATATTCAAACGGATAAACGAGATTTTGGTCCAGAATTAGAAGAATTAAAACAGACCGAAATTAAAGATATAGATTTTCATTTAAAGTATTATAGAAGTTTAGTCAACTACATAAATTCAATTCCAGAAAATAAAATTATTAGTAATCACTAATAAGAAATTAGAGATTAATCTAAATCAATATTTCAGTTTTTCAAAAGTTGTTGTGTGTTTTATTTGATTTTCAATATTTTTTCCGAAATCTGTTTCCAGATCATATTCTTCACGTTTTTTTAATAAAATAAAATTTAGTTTATCCACTTCAGTGGAAATCATTCTACCCGAGTCTTCTTTAGCAAATTGTTTTCGTTGTGCATCATTTTGTCCTCTCGTAGGAAATATTTTACCATAAAATTTATTTTTAAATATTTTGTCATGATCTTGTCTAATCATTTCAGCTAAATCAAAATGACCACGCTCATGTATTAATAAATAAGCAGTTGATTCAGATGCCCTAACCCAAGATAAAAGAGGATGAAATTCAACACTTACTTTAATATCATTTACAGAAAATATTATTTCATCATTCAATATGTCTGAATTAACTATCCAAGTAAACCCATATTTTATAGCACTATGAGAATCTTCAAAAATAGCAGGATTAGATTCAGCTTTAAAATCAGACCAGTTTAAAGAATAATTTTTAGACCATTCTAAAATATCATTTTCGCTCATAATTAGACACATTTCTAATGACAATAAAATTATTGATAAAATAAAAATTAAGAGAATAAACAAACACTAGAAAAATAGGCTCAATTTAAAAAAAGGATAAATTTTTCAACCCATTTTGATGAAATATGGCGACATCATTAATTTTAAGAATTTTTTAAAATCTAGAGTATAGAAGAATTGAGAACAGGGGTGTTTCGGGTTTAAGACTAGTAGTAACTCCCAAAGAGTAGATGAAAAAAGGTTTTGAATTTGCCTGTTTTCATAATTCTAACATATTAATTTCAGAGAAATACTATTCCCAATATGAGCATAAAGTTTATCAAATTTTATCTATGTATGGGAATTTCTCTAATTGCATCGGCCATTGGATTTATAGTGTTATTTACGTAATACTGAAATTTTTAGGAAGGATGAGATTTAGCGAAATAAGAAAATTGTTCCTTATGGGTGTATAATTGAGTATTTTCTTTTAATAATTGTGCTATAGTTTGAAATGCAGGACATCCATTATCAATTGAAAAGAGTTCTTTACATTTAGGACATTGGATTATAGTATGAATTCCCCAATCACATTCAACTTTAGGGATAATTTCAAAAAAAACAATATTTTCACAAATACACATTAGTTTATTTTGAAATTTTTTAATATGAGACATTATTTTTTTTTTAAAACCAATATTATTTATGGGTATAACATAATTTAAAATTAAGAAAATGACAGAATGTCCAACATGTAAATTATCTATGGAATCACATTCAACTTTAGAATTAATGGAATGTTGTAT
>Ga0209402_10003858_pt1 | contig 14072 bp, 11 predicted proteins | sample ArcticOcean_MG_C_3_FD_187437 | JGI IMG/M metagenome (GOLD analysis project Ga0209402, IMG submission 187437) | Marine microbial communities from western Arctic Ocean - ArcticOcean_MG_CB8_126 (SPAdes) (version 2) | ecosystem: Environmental > Aquatic > Marine > Oceanic | place: Arctic Ocean... | reverse complement strand
GTAGCTGGCTGTTTATACACTGTAGTAAATACTAAGAGGAGGAAAATAGTGTTACTTTCAAAAAAATTCAACTTTTTGTTTTTAAAGGTTTCTAAGGCTGCTAGTACCACGGTTGAACAGAGACTACCATCGGAAGGCGCAAAATACAATGAAGCGTTAGCGGATTTCTGGAAGACATTTTCACAAGCCTACAACGCTGATGTTACGAGTCAAAATCCGATAGCTGCACATATTAGTATGCGGATTATTAAGCATCATAATCTCCTGCCTGATGCCGTATTAAGCAAGCTGACTAAGTTTTGCTTTGTAAGAAATCCTTGGGATAGAATGGTATCTGAGTACCACTGGCAGCAACAGGTTGGAAATAGCAAGCAAAGTTTTGATGAGTTTATTCGTGCCATACCTGAAACGGTCAATACGATAAATCAGAATCAATTTTTTACGGATTTTAGGCATTATGCCAGAGTGGAACACTTTATCCCTCAGTATGATTATGTTTTCGACGCTGAAGGAAATAAGATTGTTGATTTCGTTGGAAGATATGAGAATCTAAAGGAAGACTTTGAGACAATATTCAGAAGAGTGTATGAAAAAGAGTGTGACAGCAATGCCCTATCCCAGAAGGTTAATAAAACTAATCACGACCACTATTCCGTATATTACACTGAAGAGCTAAAAAACATAGTTGCTCAGACTTATGCGCAGGATATTGAAAAGTTTGGGTATAGCTTTGATGGCGTTCCAAATTTACAGGCAGAGATAGAAAAAGCTTGGGGGACTTAATGCCTCCTTTAAAAAAGTATACGATTATAAGAGACACAAGAGAGAAGAACGGCTGGAACTTTGATTTTTACGAAAGCTGTGAAGCCATTATAGACCAAGGACTAAAGACGGGTGATTACACCGCTGTAGGTTTAGAGGAAGACCTCATTATAGAGCGCAAAGCCACAACAGCGGAACTAGCATTAAATCTGGGTAAGAAAAGAAAGCAGTTTGAGGCAGAGCTAGAAAGGATGCAAGAGTTCCGTTGGGCTTACATCGTATGTGAATTTTCCGAAGATAACGTGCGCGAGTTCCCAATCAACTCTACGGTTCCCGCATCTAAACGCAAGTACCTAAGAATGAACGGGAAATTCATGCTTAAATGCCTTTATGACTATAAGGAAAAATATGGGGTGGAAATTATTTTTACGAACACAAAAGAGGAGGCCGAAGAAAAGGCCATAGAAATTATAAAACAGGCTTACGAAAAATAAAAACTGGAGTTCCTTCATGTCTTCTAATGACTACTCTTTGCTAAACGATATTCATTCTTATGGCGTTAACGTAAACGCTAGGGAAATTTATCTTCATAGTCATCATTCTCATGAAGAAGAACCCGGAGTTGAATTTAAAATGGCTACCACTTTTGTAAAGAATTTACATGTGTTGGAAAATAGTGGTAGTGGCCCAATTTTAGTACACATGCATACGGTTGGGGGAGAGTGGAATGATGGTATAGCTATCTTTAACGCTATGGAGTTTTCGCTGTGTCCTATAACGATTTTGGTTTACGGTCATGCTGTTTCAATGGGGAGCATTATATTACAGGCCGCAGACAAGAGGGTGCTGATGCCAGATATAGACTTTATGATTCATTTTGGAGAAATGTCTGTGGAAGGACATTCTTTATGTGTAGAATCTAGTATAAAAGTAAACAAAAAGTCCAATGATAAGATGCTGGACATATATTCTGAAAATTGTATGTATGGCCCATTTTTTATAAATTATTCAGAAAACAGAGTAAAAGAGCATTTGCGTAACGAAATTAATTGTCGTGGCGACTGGTGGATGGACGCGGAGGAAGCTGTTTACTATGGTTTTGCTGATTCGGTTGTTGGTCACAAGGGATATGAAAACCTTAACGTCATTAGAAACACATGTCTGAATTAAAAACAATAGAAGACGCTTGGTTAAATATAGACGTGGATGAGACCGCCCTATTTAATCCATTAGAACACATATATAAAAATAGCGAAGAAGACTTTCACTTACGCCTGTCTTGGTTGTTATCAAAACCAGAATATTTTAGCTTTGTTTGTAAGCAAATATTTAATATAGATATTTTACCTATGCAGGCTTTAATTCTTGAAGAAATGTGGAACAGAAAATTTCCTATGTTAATAGGTTCGCGCGGACTTGGTAAATCATTTATTCTATCTTTATACGCCATGCTCCGCGCTTTTTTTATGCCTGCAAGAAAAATAGTAATTGTTGGCGCGGCTTTTAGGCAATCAAAAGTTCTGTTTGAATATATGGATACTATTTGGAGGGGCGCTCCTATATTGAGAGATATGGTTAGCACAAATAGTGGCCCAAGAAGAGATATCGACAGATGTATAATGAGAATTAATGAGAGTACTATAACTTGTTTGCCTCTGGGAGACGGAACCAAAATTAGAGGCCAAAGAGCAAACGATATTATTACTGATGAGTTTGCGTCTGTTCCCAGAGAGATTTTTGAAAACGTGGTTGCTGGTTTTGCTGCCGTATCTTCTTCCCCTATCGAAAACGTAAAGAGAGTTGCTTCCAACAAAAAGGCTCAGGAATTGGGGCGCGAAGCTATAGAAGAAGAAGTCTTAAAGCATCTTGCCAACCAGATTATTATTTCTGGGACTGCATATTATGACTTTAATCACTTTGCTACATATTGGAAAAAGTGGAAGTCTATTATAAAAAGTAAAGGCAATGTGACCCTGCTAAGAGAAATTTTTGGTGGAGAGGAAGTTCCTAAAGATTTTGATTGGCGAGAATATAGTATCATGCGAGTTCCCTTTGAGCTTTTACCGGAAGGGTTTATGGATTCTTCTCAGGTTGCTCGTTCTAAAGCCACTGTGCATACTGGTATCTATCAAATGGAATTTGCCGCATGTTTTACTACGGATAGTCAGGGCTTTTTTAAGAGGACACTTATTGAGTCATGCGTTGCCTCAGAACAAAGCCCAATATCTCTACCAAGTGGCGATATTAGTTTTAGGTCTGAATTGGTAGGAAACCCAAACTGTCAATATATATTTGGAGTTGACCCAGCTTCTGAAGTTGATAACTTTAGCATCGTTGTTATAGAATTGGCACCTGACCACAGAAAAATAGTTTATTGCTGGACAACTACAAGAAGCCAACATAAAGAGCAGGTAAAAGCTGGTCTAGCTAGCGAGTCTGATTTTTATTCTTATTGCGCACGAAAAATTAGAGATTTGATGAAAGCGTTTCCGTGTGTTCACTTGGCTATGGATGCTCAGGGTGGTGGAATAGCTGTCATGGAATCTTTACATGACCTCGATAAAATAAAAGAGGGAGAGGTTGCCATTTGGCCTGTTATTGACGAAGACAAAGAAAAAGATACTGACGGACATCCCGGCTTGCATATTTTGGAAATGTGTCAGTTTGCAAGGTCTGACTGGTTATCAGAAGCCAATCACGGAATGAGAAAAGATTTTGAGGATAGGATTTTACTATTTCCATTTTTTGATTCAATCACTCTGGGCCTGTCTACTATTGATGACGCACAACAAGAAAGAAAGTACGACACATTGGAAGATTGTGTCATGGAAATTGAAGAGCTTAAAAATGAACTTTCTATGATACAAATGAGCCAAACTACATCGGGCCGAGATAAATGGGACACGCCAGAAATTATAGTCCGGGCTGGAAAAAAGGATAAAATTAGAAAAGATAGATATAGCGCATTATTAATGGCTAATATGGCATCAAGAATTTTACACAGAACCCCTCCTACCCCCAAATATAAGCCTGTTGGTGGGTTTGCTCATGATGCTGAAAACGAAACTAGTGGGCCGGGATATATTGGCCCGTCTTGGTGGACTAATCAAATCAAAGATATTTACTAATTTGTGTATAAATTACTTAGAGCAATAGAATTGCAATCCTATTACAAAGGAATTACTGATGGCCTCCGACGAACAAAGCGCACCAGAAGTCCCATTTGTCACTTGGTCTAGCGATTCTGAAAAACAGACAGCGTTTGCTCAAGCTGCCGGGGCTGTTGACGCATACGACGGAATTAAAACTTCGGCTTCTCGTCGCACCTTTTTAGATATAGAACCCAATATCTCTGTTCGTCCACAGCACACTAGGGATGATTATTATAAATTTAGAAGTGCTGAGAACCTACCCAAAAATCAAAAAGACATTATCAAGTCTTGCATGAATGCTTATGACCGAGTGGGCATTATCAAAAATGTCATCGACCTTATGGGAGATTTTGCGAGTCAGGGTGTAGAGTTGATACATCCTAATAAAAAAATAGAAAGGTTTTATAGAAAGTGGTTTAAAAAGATTCGTGGTAAGGAAAGGTCAGAAAGATTTCTGAACACATTGTACCGATGCGGAAACGTAATCGTAAAAAGACGAACCGCTAAAATTAGCTCTAAGCTTCAAAAAGAGCTAAGCAAAGCAGCCGACGTGAAGCCAGAAGGCGTTTCTGTTATAAACCGAGAAGTTCCTTGGGTTTATGATTTCTTGAATCCACTATCTGTAGATGTCATAGGTCAAGAGCTAGCTCTCTTTGCTGGCAATCCTAAATTTTCTTTGAAGGTTTCCAACTTAATCCAAAGAATGATAAAAAATCCTACAGAGGAAAATAGATATTTAATCAACTCTTTGCCTAGTGATATTAAGAACGCAATTAATTCGGGCAAAAAGACTATTGATTTAGACCCAGATAAAACATCAGTATATTATTACAAAAAGGATGATTGGTCTTTATGGGCGCATCCTATGATTTATGCTATCTTGGACGACATTATAATGCTAGAGAAAATGAAGCTGGCAGATATGTCGGCTTTAGATGGTGCTATTTCCAATATACGACTGTGGACTCTGGGCAGTCTAGACCATAAGATTTTGCCAACCAAGGCTGGTATCAATAAGCTAAGAAATATTCTTGCTAGCAATTTTGGTGGCGGTACTATGGATTTGGTTTGGGGGCCAGAGATTAATTTTCAAGAATCAAATACTCAAATATACCGATTTTTAGGGTCTGAGAAATATACCCCAGTACTAAATAGCGTATATGCCGGGCTAGGCATTCCTCCAACACTTACCGGCGTGGCTGGAAACACGGGTGGATTTTCTAATAATTTTGTGTCATTAAAAACATTGGTAGAGAGGTTGGAATACGGAAGAAGTATTTTGATGGACTTTTGGGAGGGTGAAATTGAGCGAGTTCAAAAGGCTATGGGTTTTAGGCTTCCCGCAAAAGTTCACTTTGACCACATTTCTCTATCGGATGAGGCAGCAGAAAAGAATCTTCTTATTCAGTTGGCTGACAGAGATATTATTAGCACCGAAACTTTACGAGAAAGATTTGGGGAAATGCCTGATATAGAAAGAATTAGGATTAACAGGGAATCAAGAGAGCGAACAGGAGAAAAGACTCCACCGAAGGCTAGCCCGTATCATGACCCGCAGCACAAGCAGTCTTTGGAAAAAATTGCGTTAACCAAAGATATGCTTCTTCCTGAAGATGTAGGTTTGCCGCCATCGTCAAAGCCTCCTGTTGAAGAAACTGCTCCAGAACCTTCTCTTACAGAAGAGCCAAATGACATAGATAATAATGATGAGCCTGTGGGAAGACCCGAAGATGGAAGACCTAAGTTTTCACGCGACACAAAAAAGAGAAAGCAAAAAAGAGTGCTTCCTCTTCGTAAAGCTAATGTTGACTTTGTTAATCTTACTTTGTGGGCCAATGATTCTCAGAAAACAATTTCTGATATCTTAAATCCAGCATTGCTATCTTACTATCAGAAAAAGAACTTGCGAAGTCTAACTAAAAAAGAGCAGGCAGAGCTAGAACACATCAAGCTTGGAGTTTTATGTAATCTTGACCCCTACTCTGAGGTTACTGCTGATATTATTAATGACATCTTGCTAAACAATGGTGCTGTCATTCCTGATATTATAAACACACGAAATGTTCTATCAAAAGACTTTGCGGATAAAAATGATAGACAGCCAACAATAGACGAAATGAGGCAAATTCAATCGTCTGCTTATGCTTTCCAGTATGCACACTAACTGCAAATTATTAAGTATTTTTTGTTTTAGGTGTATATAATTGTGAGGCGAAGTTCCTAATTTGGCCCGCTGTGGAAAGTAATTATGAAAATATTCGATACCGAAATAAGAGATGGTTTATCTGACAAAATTAAGTCTGGTAGCAGTCTTGCATTACTATGTCCAGTAGAGGCTTGTATACCAGCCCCATCACAAAAAAGTGTAGAACAGTTGAGAATCGTTTCCGGTAAAACCGGTGGTTCTGAACAAATTGATTTATACTATCTTAATTCTGTTTTGGTTTCTACCGGCTGGAACAAAAATGATGACGTGTTTGATGTTGCAGAAACTTGGGGCGCTCGTCATTCTCCAGAAGATAAACAGTTTAACTATATGCATGATGAGGCTGATATAATTGGTCACATTACTGCTAATATGGTCATTGGGGCTGACGGAAATGAAGTCCCTAACAATACACTTGTTGAAAATCTTCCTGAAAGATTTGATATAGTGACCAGTTCTGTTCTTTATAATAGTTGGGCTTCTGCCGAACTAAAAGAACGGATGGAAACAATTATTGCGGAGATAGAGGATGGAAAATGGTTTGTTTCTATGGAGTGCCTATTTAGTGCTTTTGATTATGCTATTGTGACCCCAGATGGCGCACAGCATATAGTGGCTAGAGACGAAGCGTCCGCTTTTTTGACCAAGCATTTAAGGTCATATGGCGGAACTGGTGAGCATGAAGGCCACAAGGTAGGAAGATTGTTAAGAAATGTTTCATTTTCTGGTAAAGGCTTGGTTAACAACCCAGCTAATCCTAGAAGTGTTATTTTAACAGAGTCCAATCCATTTACTAGAACTGAAGCGAAGTCTATTAATCAACTCGATATAACGAAGGAGAAATATATCATGTCGAATGATGAACGCCTTTTGCAGCAAGTAGAAGAGCTGAAGGCTCAATTAAAGTCTACTAAAGAAGAACTTCAGGTTAAAGCTAACGAAGCTACGTCTGAGGAGCTTGAGACTTTTAAGACTACTGTTGCAGAAAAAGATGAAACTATTACTGAACTTCAAGAGTCTGTTAAGGCTCTCGAAAATAAAGTATCTGAAAATGAAGAGTTGGTTGCTAAGCAAGCAGAAGAGCTTTCTGAAGCTAGTCAGCAAATTCTTTCTTATGAGAAGGAAGCTATCACTCTTGCTCGTAGAAACTCCCTGACTGACGCTGGGGTGGATTCTGATGAAGCGACTTCTATTTTAGAAGCCTTTGCAGAAGCTAATGACGAGATGTTTGATGAACTTGTCAAGCAATTGGCTAAGTTTGTTCCCTTCAAGAAGAAGGATGAAGAAGACGAAGACGATAAAGACGGTAAAGACAAGAAGCTTCCGCCTTGGCTGAAGAAGAAGAAGGATGCCAAGTCTGAAGAATCTGAAGCGTCTGAAGAGTCTGAAGAAGAAGATGAAGCTGAAGCTTCCGCAGAAGAAGAAATTCTTGAAGACGTGGAAGAAGAAGCCGACGCCGCTCTCGTCGATGCAGGCGAAACGGATGGTATTAAATCTGTGCGAGCCATTGCTTCTGAATGGTTGTCACAGAACGTACTGAGAACAACTGCCAATATCGACAGTTAATTTAGTTTAAGGAGAAATATAATGGCTTTAAAAGCTGATAGACATGAACTCCAAACCGACATTTCGTTCTTTATGGACGAGGTTGCTAGTCGAGGCGGTATCGCTTGTTTAAGTACTGGCGGTTCCGGTGCGGCTTTAGACCAGTCGGCTGCTTTGGTTACTTATAGTGCTGCCGCAGCTTCTGGTGCGATTCCAGTCGGTTTGTTAATGAATGAAATGGTTAATATCGACCTTACTCGACAGCACATCAACTGGCATAAAGATGAAGTGCAAAAGGGTAGCAAGGTTACTCTGCTCCGTAAGGGCTGGGTTGTTACTGACCGCATTTATCCCGGTCATACACCTGCTATTGGTGGTCTGGCTTATGTAAACCACAGTGGCTACATTGGTACTGGTGGTCCCGGTGCTGGAGGGGTGCTTGAAGAAGGTATTGTTGGTCGTTTCTTGTCTACTAAAGACGAGGATGGCTATGTAAAGGTAGAAATTAACCTGCCGAACGCGCTTTCGGGCTACCACCCAACGGCATCATAATCGACAGATAAGGAGATATATCATATGTCTACAATGAAAAGACCCGATGAAGCCTTCATCGAACTATTAAAGCGTTCGGGAAGTGCTGATAAAAATGAAGCTTTAACTGCGCAACGTGAGCTTGCTAAGGCTATCGAATCGCCACTGAGACAAGGTGTCTTAGTTGGCAATATTTTGGACGGCATCTTTGAAGCCATTCAGATGGAACCGGGAAGTACTTCGGAATTTCCCCTCGACCTTCTGGCTCCCGGTGAAGAAGATGAGTTTGTCGCTTACACGAACCCCGGTCATGGACGTATTCCAGAGCGGGCAGTGGAAGGCGATTACGTTATGGTTCCGACCTATGCAATTACTAGCTCAATTGACTGGCTGCTTCGGTATGCCCGTGATGCGAGATGGGATGTTATTGGTCGTGCCGCTCAAGTTCTGGAAGCATCCTTCGTTAAGAAGATGAATGATGACGGTTGGCATACACTCTTAAGTGCTGGCGTTGACCGTAACATTCTTGTTTATGACGCTGATGCCGCCGCTGGTCAGTTTACTAAGAGAGTTGTTTCTCTTATGAAAACGGTCATGCGACGAAATGGTGGAGGCAACACTGGCTCCCTGAATCGTGGCAGACTGACTGACGTTTATCTTAGTCCCGAAGCGCTGGAAGACATTCGGAATTGGGGTGTAGACCAAGTTGACGAGGTTACTCGTCGTGAAATCTTCCAAGCCGCAGATGGTTCGGCCTCTTTGACTAGAGTTTTTGGTATTAATCTCCATGACATGGATGAGCTTGGCGAAAGTCAGGAATACCAGAACTTCTTCTCGAACGAACTTAGCGGTAGTCTTGGGCCTAGTTCTGACGTAGAGCTAGTTGTTGGTCTCGACTTGCAGTCTAATGACAGTTTCATAATGCCTGTCAGAGAGAATGTTCAAGTCTTTGAAGACGACAACCTGCACCGTCAGCAGCGTGCTGGCATGTATGGATGGGCAGAGATGGGATTCGCGGTTCTGGATAACCGTAGAGTTCTGCTTGGTTCCTTCTAAACAGGGCGTCACACCCGCAGGGGAGTTAGCGGCGGCAATTGTGCCGCTGCTGCTCCCCTTTTTTTTATAGATACTAAAACGTCTTTTGACGAATTATAGTGTATAATCTTATAAAAGAGAGGTTTTTGTTTCATAGGAGAGCATAAAATGGCTCATGTATTAAAAGACAGAGTAAAAGAAACAACTACCAGCACCGGAACCGGCACTATAGATTTAGCGGGTGCTTCTAGTGGTTATCAGTCTTTTTTAACAGCGGGATATTCTGATGGCGATACTGTCTATTATACGGTTGTTAATGTCAACAATTGGGAAGTTGGCGTAGGCACCTTGTCTAGCACCACAACCAGACTTGCTCGAACTACAGTGCTTGCTAGTAGTAGTAGTGGTTCTAAAATAACTTTAGCTGGAAGTTCTGAGGTTTTTGTTACACATCCCGCTGACAAAACAGTACACACATCTCCCGAAAATCCCACCCCGGCTATAAAAGGAGTAGCTTTTTGGCATGATGATAATTCTGTAGCATATGATTCTTTATTAGTGTGGGACTCTGGAGTTGTCGCCCCTACTCCGGGTAATCTCCATCGAGGAAGACTGACTATAGCAGGCAAAACTAAAACTAGCTCTAGTTATACAGACAACAAAATAAATACAGATGGCGCTATCGTAACTTTTGATTGCGAAGCTTCTAATATGCACAGCTTGGTTTTAGGTGGAAACAGAACCCTTGAGGCTAGCGGGGTAAATGTCGGTCAAAAAATTGTAGTTAGATTAGAGCAGGATGCTACGGGTTCACGCGCAGTTACATGGTTCGACCACATTAAGTGGGCGGAGGGTGGAACTCTTCCCACTCTAACTACCACGGCGAAGAAAACAGATGTTTATGGCTTTATCGTGGCTAGTGGGGATGGCGCTGCATTGGACTCAAATTACTGGTATGACGGGTTCGTTATCGGCAGAAATATATAGGAGAGTTTTGTGGAACTTCTTATTATGACACAAACTAAGGGGGAAAATCCTGCATATCAGGATGGGGATGTTGTCCTAGCTTTCAACCAAGACCGAATTTCGTGGACAAATATTCAGAGGATATTTAGGCCAGAAGCTTTTTCACCTAATGATATTACCGGATATTATGATGACCCCCTCTTGTGCGCCTATCTAGAAAATACCGCTCAACATAAGTATGTAAGACTCAATACTAACGAAGTTGAAAGAACTTACTTGCAGAGTGGAGACAAGGAAATATTAAGTACCAACCCTAATCATAGAGGCGAGTCTATAAAAGTTGATGATGTAATCAATAAAAAACTCAGAGAACAAAACCATCGTGTTTTTGGTTCATGCGGAAAAGAGATTTGGTATAGCAATGATAATCTTCCCATCAATTTAGATGCTATATGGGGCGCTATAGAAACTTATAGTGACCACAGAAGAGCCGACAATCTTAGCTGGCCTTTTACTTCAGCAGAGAGACGACTGTTTCTTCCCATATCTTGCGCCCATCTACATGATAATTCTATGACAGAATGCTCTATAGAAACAGCCGTGGAGAAGGTAGAGTCTATTGTAGAAAATGTTCTTATAAATCCAGTTAATAAAAAAACAAAAAGCCAGATAGTAAAAAGAAGACGTTGGTTTGTTCCTTATTGGGATTATGATTTTGTTGACACGGACATGGCTAGAGACACAGAAAAAGAGTCAGACTATAGAGATTTGATTGATAATGAGTGCGCAACACACGACGTAGACGAAAACTGTCTTTGTAAAATCAAAGAAGGTTTACATATTCCTAGTAAGGTGTAACTATGGGTCAAGTAGTAGCCGATGATGGCACACTATATACAACTTTAACCGCTTGGGAGGCGACTGTTGGAACAACTGGTGGGCCGGGAGGAACCTGTACGGTTTCGGGGTCGTTTGACGACGGTGGCATTGTCCTTGACTACACAAATAATAGTCTAGATGACCCTAGCGCCACATTCAATTATGTGATTAAGGGTCTTGGTGGTGCTATATTTTCACCACTTACTAAAAGTTCTTTTGGCATAATTTCCATAATTACAGATACCACCATAATGGATGTTGAGTTTAGCGGAATGGCAGCGAGAATGGTAGAGCCTCTTGGCTCACAGGATTTCGTGATTGGCGTGGACATAAATCTTAACCAAACAGAAAATGCTGCTTTGTATAGAGTAAAAGTCGAGGGTATTGGGGCAACTGGTGGTTCGGCTGCATACGGCATTCGTTGTGATGGGCAAGTTTATAATGAAATTACGATGGAAAGATGTTATGTGAACGATGTTGCAATGAGCGGTGGATTTTCTTCATATGGAATAAGTATTAACGAATTGTCGTCTCCACCTGACAGAACCAACAAACCAACCATTAATGTTAAGCGATGCACTGTAGAAAACATTATAAGCTGGAATGACGCAAGCGCATCCCCCAATGAATCCATTGGAATTTATATGAGTGATGCGAGCGGATATAAGGTTAATGAATGTGTATCACAGAGAATAAGCGCTAGTATGAATTATTCTTCGTCGCCGGATAACTCTTCTTCGTTTTGTTATGGGCCTAGCACTAGTAATTATCTAACAACCCATAACCGAGGCTCTAGGAGTTTTTGCCAGTCTTCCGATAGAACCGGAACATATGCAGGCACAAAAAAGGCTATTAACCCTTTTACTGGCGCTCCGGGTAGGCCAGACCCTGCTGTTGCGTTTAATTGTGGTGATGAAATTCACCCCTTAAAAATAGCACGAAGTATAAGCCAGCCGAATGATTTGTCTATTAATTATGTGTACACAGGATATTCCGTTAATAGAAACCCCTTGCTTGATGGTAATGGGGCCACGGGTAGCATCGGAGCGTTTGGTTACTATGTAGAGGCAGAGGTTGGAACTGGAACGCCCGAACTGGAGCGAAACTATTCTACTATTACTACAGCTATGCTTGGCATAGCAGCTAACGATAAACAAAACAAAGACCAGCTTGGTGACACTGGCCCGTATCGTATTGGTGAGGGATATCTTTTAGGCTTTCTTGGAGACGGTGGTAGTCATACAGACAGGGAAACATATTTAATATTACAGATATTTGGTGATGGAGAGTACGACGAACAGATTAACAATCCTAGTAGAACAATTGGCACGGGTGGGAGTTGGGATTCGGTCTTGAAGGTGGCCAGCAATACTCCAACACATATATTTGCTGGTATTGTTTTTAATGGCACAAATACGGTTAACAGGTCAAGAATACGACCTTCGGCTGATGGGTATGGAACTGATTTGTTTAATGCAGAAGGCGAAACTGTTCAAAATTTAGAAATTGATGGGGGCTATGGGCGTTTTGGGACTGCTCTTACAGCAGACAATGTTCATAACTGTATAGTTCACGGTGCAGGATTTGAGTCTGATGGTACGATTATAGAGTCTATACAAACTGGAATAAATGCTACCTTAGTGACTTCGTCTTTGGTTTATGGCGAAGTTAAAAACGGCATAATCTGCAACGGTGCTTATAATAATACTGTTGTTTTAAATAATATGAGCTTGGCCGGAGTAGGAATTACTGTGACTGGCTCTCCCGGCCTGCAATGTAAAAGTAATTTAGTTTTAACTTCTGGCACCCATATCTCTGTAGGGCAGGGTGCTTATTCGGGAGATGGGGTAGGAGTAGGCTCTGGCAATCTTACTGATAGTCCTTTACACTTTAATCAATATTTTGAGGGGCCGTCTTGGTCAGCGCGAGGACTTCGTGAAGGTGATAGCCCTTCTTCACAATATGTTTTAAAAGTAAATAGTTTTGCAATTAACAGTGGGGTTGTTCCTACTCATTCGGGTGATTATGGAAGCTCATACTGGGAAGCGCGTCAGATATGGCCTTATATTAGGGTTGCGACTACGGGAGTCCAGCCAGAGAATCTGGGTGGCGCGTTGCTGGGCCAGCATGTAGACGGAAATCATTGGTTTAAAGATGGTAGCCCTGACACTACAGATAATAGGTTTGAGGTGAGCGTTTCGCATTCGGGTTTTGATTCAGGGTGGGATGAAAGGTTCGGAGAGCGCACAGACCCACAACCGCCCTTTATAGCTTTTATGGATTTTTAGGTGCGGCGATTTTTTGCCAATTTGGTGTATATATTAAATAGGGCAACAGGAAAAACAACGCTTTAAAGCATAAGACAACTTAATTTTAGGAGAAAATATAATGGCTGCAATGTCTGATTATCTGGAGTCTGGGATTATAGACCATTTGCTCAGAACAATTACGTTTAGTAAGCCGTCGAACATTTCGATTGCTTTGTTAAGAAATCACGATGCAAATTGGGCTTTAGATTCTAAAACCGGAGCAACAATACCAGAAATAGCTAGTGCTAGTGCTTACGCAAGAAAGAGCTTAAGCGCTCCTGCTGACGCTACTTGGGATTTGCCCGGAATAGGTTCGCCAACCACGTCTAACACTGCTGCTGTTGAATTTGCGGCAGCTAGTGGCGGCGACTGGGGCTACGTTTCTGGCATAGCTATCGTTGACAGCCTAACTCATGGTGCTGGCAATGTTCTGTTTCACGGCGCTCTTACTACTCCAAGAATCGTTACAGACGGCGATACCTTTAAGTTTAATGCTGGTGATATTGACATTACTCTTGCCTAATTAAGGGGGTAAATTGTTATGACCCGTAAAGGCAAGGTACAGCTTCAGAGCGAAATCAACACAAATTTAGCTAATAATACTAGCCGCGATATCAGTGCGCAAGATGTACGCGATGTTGTTACCAACATTACGGACACCATGATATGTCCGGGCAGTGGTGTAGT
>Ga0209402_10003856_pt1 | contig 14077 bp, 10 predicted proteins | sample ArcticOcean_MG_C_3_FD_187437 | JGI IMG/M metagenome (GOLD analysis project Ga0209402, IMG submission 187437) | Marine microbial communities from western Arctic Ocean - ArcticOcean_MG_CB8_126 (SPAdes) (version 2) | ecosystem: Environmental > Aquatic > Marine > Oceanic | place: Arctic Ocean... | reverse complement strand
GGTACCTTCAACTGCCAACTGACCTACCGGATAGAGTCGGTGAATTGGCCTCCAGCGTGACTAGCGGCTGGCAGACACCCTACGAAAAGGCCAAGGTTGTTGAAAATTACCTCAGGAACAATTACCCCTATAACCTCAGGGTAAATCCACCACCATTTGGCACCGACGGCGTAGACCATTTCCTATTTGGGCTTGGCGAGGGCTACAGCGAGTATTTTGGCTCTACCATGGCCGTGATGCTACGAACGGTGGGCGTTCCCGCCAGGCTGGCAGTGGGCTATACCACCGGAAACAAGGTTGAAGGCCGCGAGATATATGTGGTGACAGATAGCCATAGCCACGCTTGGGTAGAGGTTTATTTCCCAAGGTTTGGCTGGATTCCCTTTGAGCCGACACCCGGCAAACGTTTGCCCGGAGTCTATAAACCAGGCGAGGAAGACCAAGAAGTCTTGTCCACCGGTACTATTCAGGCTGAACTCCTGGATGAAGGCTGTCTTGATGAATCGGATGACTGCTTTGACCCGGGAGAGGATTTAGCGCTGCTGGATTTGGGTTCCAACTCCACTGACGGCAATCCAGTGTTCAGGTATTGGCCGTGGTTATTGGCGGTCATCGCCGGGTTGTCTGTGCTTGGCGGGTCTTTGACTTTACTCTGGCGACGGTTCCTGGCAACGCCAAACAACCCCAGAGTGGCCTTCCGGCGCATGAACACCCTGGCTTCGCTGGCTGCGGTAGGGCAAGTGGAGTATCAGACTCCGTATCAATTCGGCAGCAATCTGCAGCAGGTGCTGCCATCCCAGTCGAACCCGGTTTCGCTGATTGTTTCCGCCTACGTCCGAGACCGATACGGCAACAAAACCTCTACAGCCAGCGAGCGACGCGTGCTGTCCGTAGCCTGGCGAAAATTTAGGTTGCCCATGCTGTGGGCGATCGTGCGGCGCACGCTTCATTGGTAAAGGACTAGTACCATTGTGTGACCCAGGATTTACCGATAAGGATTAGTGCGGTCGTGATTAACGTAATAAGGAGGATGCGGTGAACGGAGATAGGTACCACTTGGTTGAATTACCCATGGGTTGGATGGTCCTCTTGGCAGGCGCAGAAGGCCTGAAACGGGCCTCGCTGAAGCCAACGCCCCAAGAGGCTGTGGAAGACCTGGGAACGGACTTAGAAGGCGCAGAAGACGACCCTGATGCGTTCACAGAGGTTGTGGAATGCTTACATCGTTACGTAGACGGCGACATGGCAGCATTGGACGAGATAGACCTGGATTTCTCCAGAGTCACACCATTCTTCAGTGCCGCATGGAACGCCTGTCGGAGCATCCCTCCAGGCGAGACCCGCAGCTATTCGTGGTTGGCCGCTGAAGCCGGAAGTCCGCTGGCCATGCGTGCTGCCGGCCAGGCGATGGCCCGCAACCGGTTCTCGCTGATCATCCCGTGTCACCGGGTGATTGCCAGTGACGGCGGACTCGGCGGCTACGGCGGTGGTGGTCTGGGCGTGAAGGCCCGGCTGCTTCAGATGGAATTGGACCGCTCAGAGTAACAAGAAAGGCCGCTACTAATCAGTAGCGGCCTTTCTCTTTATCTCGCAATTAACCTGTAATCACTGATCAAGGCCGTCTATCGTGTCGTCCGATCCTACTTGCTATACTAGCCTTAAATTAGGAGAGTTGGCACGGAGGTCCCGCGTTGGTAGACGGTCTTTCAGGAAAATCTTCGCCCATAGAGCTATGGGCTGAAATAGGCGAGCTCAAGGTTCGTTATCTGGATTGGGGCGGAGACGGTGAGCCGCTATTGGCCCTTCACGGGTTGGCTTCGTCAGCCCATTGGTACGACATAGTCTCGCCCTTGCTCCGTGACCGCTACCACATCTACGCCCCGGACCAACGTGGCCACGGCCAGACCACCAGCGCGCCCAGCGGATACGATTGGCAGACCCTGTCTGACGACCTTGTCGGCCTGTTAGACCATGTTGGTTTAGACCAGGTGGCAGTGATGGGCCATTCTTGGGGCGGCAACGTAGCGACTAACTTCGCCGCCAACTACCCAGATCGCGTGAGTCGTCTGATTATGATCGACGGCGGATTTCTGGACGGCAGACTCTTTCCCGGAGTTTCCTGGGAGGCATTCTCCCACCGGGTGCGGCCCAGAGACGTGACTGGCAACCGAGAAGAATTCCTGGAGCGGCTCCGCAATCAACTGGGAGTCATCTGGAACGGCGATATAGAGCGCATCGTACAGACAATGGTCTATGAGGATGAAGACGGTCAGATTCAAGACATACTACAGCCTGAGAACCACGCCCAGGTCATCCGAGCCATGTGGGACGAGCCGGCATCGGTGACCATGCCTAGGATTCAGTGCCCAACGCTGGTGGTACCGGCAGGGCCGACGCCGGAACGGGCAGGGACTGAGTTTGCGGAAACTCGCCGCCGGATGGTGGACGCCGCAGAGAAGAACCTCAAAGATGGGCGGGTTTACTGGGTGCCGGAAACCATCCATGACATTGGCTATCACAAACCGCAGGAGTTGGCCCAAGTCATTGGAGACTTCCTAGCGGAAGGCAATTCTTAGAAGAACGTTATTCTAGCGCTCCGGAAAGCACCCGAAAAAAGATCGCTTACTTGACTCGGTAGGCCCAGATGCGGTGCCAGACTTCTGGCTCGCCCTTGGGTAGCGGCTGGAACTCGTCAGTCATCTCCGCAAGCTCCCAGACACCGGCTTCTTCCATCCCCGTTTGCTGCTTTTTGAACCCGGCAGGCTCGTAGGTGTCTACTCTGAGGCTGAATACTATAAGTCCGCCCGGCTTGGTGATGCGGGCTAACTCGTCCAGAGAATTGGCAGGAGCGTGTCCCTGGGTGAAAACACCCACGCTGATAACGGCGTCAAACTCGTCAGTGGCAAAATCCAAATCGCCGCCCAGAGCCATCTGGTGGAAGGCGTTGTAGAGATTCTTGCTCTCGGCCTCATCTAGCATGCCCTTGGATAGGTCCATCGCTGCCAGGTCTTTGTACCCGGCGCTGACCAGGCACTCGCCCACAAGCCCTGTACCGGCTCCGGCGTCCAATATGTGTGCTTGCTTATCTACATGCTTAACGAACACGTCAGTGGCGTTCTGGGGAGCATTCCAGGCAAATTCTGTAGCTAGGTCGTTGTCATAATCTGCGGCCCATTGGTCATAGCGAGTTTCCAGTTCTTTATCGTTGGTCGACTCATAGACCCACTGGACTCTTTTGTGGCTTTCTTGCATGGCAGTGCTCCTAGGTGAGGCTTTCTAGTGATTATCAGGACGCCGGTCACTGATAATTAATTGCTAGGCGTCGTTTACCGAGGGTCGAGGATAACATAATGGCCCGGCCTAAGCCGGGCCATTATTAATCACATACGGGATTACTTCTGGCAGATGTAGAAACCCCAGCCCAAATCCTGGGTTTCCACCGCGTGGGCGGTTTGGATGTAGGCATTGGCTAGTTCTGCATAATGGTCGGCGTGCTCTGTTGAATCTGTGGGCACCCGGCCAGCCAACAGCAGGTAGCTGTTTTTAAGATGAGCAGACAGGTCATGGGCTTCAAGAATCTTGAACCCCTGGGCCTTGAGCGCATCTTGGTAGGAATCAAAGCTGAACGGCGTATCGTAAAGTAGCCGGTCATAGACGAATTTTTGGGCGTCGTCGCTGATATCCGTCTTCGGCTTGATCAAGTCGTCAAAGACCATGATTCCGCCGTCTTTCAAAACGCGGTAGGCCTCTTTCAGCACGCTCTCTTTGTCCGGCACGTGGTAGATGGTAGCCTGGCTCCAAAGATGGGTGAAAGTTCCGTCTTCGAACGGAAGTTCAGAAGCCGATGCCTTCTCAAAAGTCAGCTTGTCTTGGGCTGACTGGCCGAGACGCAATCGGGCCGACTTGGCGTTGTCCACGCGGACACCGCTAAGATCGATGCCCGTAACCTCGCAACCACGGTCATTGTTCAGCCAGATTGCAGTGGTACCGTTGCCGCAGCCCAGGTCCAATACGTTAGAACTGGAATCGATTCGACTTTTGTCCGCCATCATGTCGTTCAGGTTGGAACAAGCCTTTAGGAAATCGTCTCCGGTGTTGTCGTCAAAGACACCCCAGTGAACGCTGCCTTCTTCGTCCCAGACCGAACGATAGATTTCGTCCTGGCCGTCGTAATAAGTTTCTGTTTCTTGCTCAGTGAACTTGCTGGACATTCTTGGCGCCCTCCAAGTACTCGACGAACTTATTTTCTTCGTCTACAAGGATCATTTGAGGGTCGATCGGCTCGTCTGTTACGTCAAATGACATAATGATGAGGCAGTTGCCCTTGGCGCTCAAACGGGCAGCGGCGCCCTGTACTGAGCAGACACCAGATCCGCGTTCGCCGGCGATGGCATAGGTCTCAAAGCGATTGCCATTCGTTACGTCGCAGATTAGAACTTTTTCAAAGTTCCAAAGGTCGATTTTGTCCATTAGGTCTTCGTCAATCAGGATGCTACCTACGTAGTCTGGGTTGGCGTCGGTCACCCAAGCTCGGTGAATCTTGCCCCTTAGTACGTTTCGCATGTTTTCTCCTTATTTTTGCCGCTTATTTCAGATGATTTCTAGTTACAACCCGGGGTTACCGGGGAAGATGCCGTGTTTTTTTACCGCAAGTCTCTATATCGGTGAACGATTACTGAAAGAAATGGGTCGCCACTACGCTGGCGAGTCTAAGAAAAGAGGATCGTCGGGGCTATGCGGTTGGAGGTGCGGGTTATGGACCGAAGGGAACTGCGTGCTTTTTGCGGGAGCGAATCTCAGCGGGGAAAAGAGAAGTTATATTTAGGGAACGGATTCCTGTTTTCCCTATTATGGACAGCTCTTTGGGAGAGCTGTAAGTATAATTAAACATTTTCTCTACCGGCTTGGTTGACGTTGTGAAAACGGCACTTCTGCCCTGTTCTGAGACCTGACCGCAAGGTTTGGCAGGCATTCCGAGGAGTGTACCAGCGGGTTTTGGGAGGGTCAAGTTTTAATCATAGATCGTTTTACGCGTATGAGTGCTTAAAAACAATGGGTGAGTCCTGCATTCGTAACGATGCCGAGATAATGTTGCAAAATCGCAAAATGACGAACTTAGCCCGTAATTTTTAGACTTTTCAATACGATTGGAGGCACTTCCAGGCGTGAATAAGCCCCCGAAATTAACATAAATCTAAAAGGGTGGCTCGTCTCCAACAGGCTCTGCACCCACGACTGCGGGAACATCAGAGGCTACTGAAACCGGAATCTGAGGCTCTTCCACCGCAACAGGCGTTGCTTCAGCAGCCATCTCAGGCTCTGGCACCGATTCTGGCTGGATTTCTTGTGTCGTACTTGCAGCAGACGGCGGGGCTGCTTCAAGGGGCATGGTGGTGACCGGCTTTTCCTCAGGCTGTTCCATGCCAAGGCCTAATTCCTGGTGGACCGCAACCGTGTCTGGGCCCAGGATCTCTTCTAGGCGGCGGTGTAGCGCCTCGCAATAACCGGTGCTGACCACCGGGAGGTCCATGCGGACCAACCTTTCTCCGGTGCGGATGTCCAGGTTAACTCGGTCTCGGCCGGGGTATTCCAAAAGAACGCCAATGACTTCTCTCAGTAGGTGGGCGTCTCGGCTGGGATCATCCGACTCTGTAACTGCCAAGCGGACCACCTTTTGCGGATCCGCTGGAATGTCATAGCTTGTGGTCATTAGTGCCTTCTTTTCTCTAATGTTGGTGTCCGCTGATTTCTTTGCATTCCCGTTGCCGTTGTCATTCCCGTTCCTGTTCCCGTCGCCATTACTGTTTTTATATCCGTTCCACTGTTTAGCCGGCGCTGGTGGCGGCAACGTGGGATTATCCGGGTCAAACTCAATTGCGCTATCACAGGCCAGTGACATCTGGTCGGCACGGAACCGCAATCGGCCGGTTACTAGAACCAATCGTCCGTCCTGCCAGACCTCTGCAGTGCGGATCAGTGTGTCTGGCCAGACCAGAATCTCTAGAATGCCGCCCATAATTTCCAGGTTCACTATGAAGAAGCGTTTGCCTTCCTTAGTGCTCCGTTCAATCACCGTGGAGATGAAACCCAATACGCTGATGGATTGGCCAGATAACTCTTCAGTGATCTGGTCCAGGGAGTTGTACACGCCCTCAATGTTCAGCGCGGCCAGGGCGATTAGAGGGTTGTGGGACAGGGTCATTCCCAGCAACTCCCGTTCCCAAGCGGCCTTTTCCTGATCGGAAACGTCGGGCGCATCAAGGGTAATTCCGCTCATCCCAGCGGTCTCGGAAACGGCTTCGTTTCCTTCAAACATGCTAGTCTGACCCGACTCTCGGGTGCGCGCTTCTCTCTGTGCGGTGGCCGCTATCTGGTCTAAGGCCTGAATCACCGCGCCACGTGAGGCTAGACTGTCGAATGCTCCGGCCTTGGCCAGGGCCTCCAGCGTGCGGCGGTTAAGCCCAATAGCCCCCGCTCTGCGGCTGAAATCGTCGATAGACTTATAGGGGCCGTTCTCTTTCCGGTCGGCCACCAAAGGTCTTACAGCGCCCTCTCCCACCGTCTTGATGGCGGCCAGCCCGATTCGTAGACCCGGGCCGCCCAGGGTCATTCCATCGGGACCGTCAGAGCGCTGGTCATGGGTCTCATGGTCAATACAGAAGTACTCTTCCGATCGGTTGATGTTTGGCAACAGAATCGGGATTTTTAGTCGGAAACACTCATTCATGGAGCCCAGCGTCTTCTCCGGGTTGTCCAACCGGGAGTTTAGAACCGCAGCCATGTATTCAACCGGATAATGGTTCTTGAAATAGGCTGTCCAGTAGGAAATCATCGCGTAACTGACACTGTGGGCCTTGTTGAAGGCATAGCCAGCAAACGGCTCAATCAGGTCAAATATCTCACCAGCAATGGTTTGGTCGTAGCCCTTGCCCACGGCTCCACTGACGAAGTTAACCCGTTCTTCAGCCATGAGTGACGCAATCTTCTTACCCATGGCTTTCCGCACGATATCGGCTGCTCCCAGCGAGTAGCCGGCGAACTGCTGCAGGATCAGCAAAACCTGGTCCTGGTAGACGATGACACCGTAGGTCTCTTTCAGCAGGTCTTCTAGGCTGGGATCAGGGAACGATATCGGCTTTCGGCCATGTTTGGCATCGATGAACGTCTCGATATTTTCCATGGGGCCCGGGCGGTAGAGAGCGATCATCGCCGCAATGTCGCCCAGGTTGGAGGGCTTCAAGGCTTTGATGTAACGCTGCATTCCAGCGCTTTCAAGCTGGAACAGGTCGTTGGTGTCGCCTGACGACAACAGGTCGTAGGTTGTTTTGTCATCCAGTGCGATGGTCTGGAGGTCTATCTCCACACCCCGGCTTTCTTTCACCAGTTTTACGACTCGGTCAAGGATGGTCAGGTTGGTTAGCCCCAGAAAGTCCATCTTCAGGAGGCCCAGGTGGGCCACCGGTTCCATGGAGTACTGGGTCATTAATACTGGGCTGTTTTCGTCGCCTTTAGCCGGCCTTTGCAGCGGAACAGTCTCGGTGAGTGGCTCATCTGCAATAAGTACGCCCGCGGCATGGGTGCTTACGTGGTGGACTATGCCCTCTAAGCCTTGGGCATTTTTCACCAGTTTATTTACGGCTGGTTCTTGCTCGTAGGCTGTTTTGAGCTCTGGGCTAACCCGTAGGGCATCCTCCAGAGTCCTGGCCTTTAGGGGAACCATCTTGGCAATGCGGTCCACGTCTCCGTAGCCCATGCCCAGCGCCCGGCCCACGTCACGCAACGCTGCCTTGGCACCCAAGGTTCCAAACGTGATTATCTGGGCCACGCGGTCATTGCCGTAGCGGTCAATCACATAGTGAAGGACTTCATCCCGGCGGTCGTCCTGGAAGTCCAGGTCAATATCGGGCATCTCTTTACGTTCCAAGTTTAGGAAGCGCTCAAAGACCAGCCGGTACTCCATTGGATCCACGTCGGTGATGCCCAGGGTGTACAGGGCCACACTAGCTGCAGCAGAACCACGGACGCCGTAGAGGATATTGCTCTTTCGGACAAAGTCAATGATGTCCCAGACTACGAGGAAATAGTTGGCGAACTGGGTGTGTCGGATTACGTCCAACTCGTATTTGAGTCTGTCTCTGTCTGCGGCTGTTGGGTGGGGGTAACGACGCTTGAAACCCTCTTCGCACAACTGGGCTAGGTAATCGTCTGCGGGCATGTTGTTCGGGGTTGGGTATTTGGGCAGGTGAGTCTGGCCAAAGTCCAACTCCACGTTGCACATATCAGAGACCAGTTGGGTGTTCTCCAGCGCCGGCATAAAGTCTGGGAATAGTTGGGCCATTTCCGCTGGGCTCTTGATGTAGTACGAATCATCCTCCATACGGAGGCGTTTTTCGTCGTTGATATTGGTGCTGGTCTGGATACAGATATAGATATCTTGTAGCGGTGACTCCACCTTATTTACATAATGGGCGTCATTGGTGACGATTAGAGGCAGGTCCAGTTTTTTGCCCATGGCGATCAAGCCTTCGTTGATCTTGGGCAAATTGGGGACGTGCTCGTGGCGTTGAATTTCTAGGAAGTAACCGTCGCCGAACCGTTCTTTGTACCAACCGGCGGCCTTTGCTGCCTCGGCGTCGTTGCCATCTGCGAGCAGGCGGGGCACCTCTGCTGACGGACACGCAGAAAGAACTGCTAGACCCTGACCAAATTCTTCCAGAAGGCCTTTGTCGATTCGGGGTCGGTAATGGAATCCGTCCACGTGGGCCTTGGTGACCAACTGCATGAGGTTGCGGTATCCGGTATTATCCCGGGCAAGCAAGACTAGATGGTTGGGGCTGCGCTCTGAGGGGTCTTTATCGAAGCGGCTGTTGCGGGCTACGTAAACTTCACAGCCGATGATTGGCTTGATGCCAACCTCTTTGCATGCCGAGTAGAAGTCGACCACGCCGTAGAAGGTGCCGTGGTCGGTTATAGCTAAGGATTCCATCCCAAGCTCTTTAGTGCGAGCCACCAGGTTGGGAATACGGCTGATGCCGTCTAACATGCTGTACTCAGTGTGAACGTGAAGGTGCGTGAACACTAAACCCGTCTTCCTCCCCACAAAATGTGGCCATACAATCCACATAATGCCAAGTTGGGTCTACTTAAATCGATGAATACCCGTCTACCTGGCAGTGGCTATTATAAACCCTGTTTGCACGGCGTAGACAAGGGTTAACGAGAACCATTTTGTGATTGAATTTTGGCCCTCTGCAGGTGTCCACGCACGGGCGTTATCCGGGGTTTTATCGATACGGGTTTTGAGACATGTTGCGAGTTGAAGATCGGCCAATCAAGATCTACTAGTTGGTGTTAGAAGAGCGGTTAGGCTTCGACCTCTTCAGTCCCAGTTTCATCGCTGTCTCCAGTCTTGGAGCTACTGGTGTCTTCGTCGTCTGAAGTCGACTCACTGGCTGTCGCGGTGGACGCCTTGTTGGTAATACGACTGTCACCCCAGGTGGCTGACTCTACGTAGTTTTTAAACTCGCGGATTTCACCGCAAACCTGGCATAATCCGTTACTAACGGGGCCGTCTGCAGGCTGGATTACCCAGTGGTGACGGCATGTAGAAACGACTTCTTCGTCGTTGTTTTCTTCAGTGGTTTCAGGTGTGATTGTAGTTCGTTGTGCCATGATATTAACCTCAAGTTGATAGTGCTATTTTACCAGTTGGTGGTCGATTTCGTCAAGTTGCTATGTATCATTGTCGTATTAGTGCTGCGTTATAGCCGTGATACCTATTCGTAATGAGATAAATCGCCAGAAATCGTCACCAGTTGTATAAATTCAGTGTTTGAGAAGTTGGAATGAGTACCTGTAACTAATCATACGTATGGGAATGTTTGATGGACTTACGGATTGGGCCGGTCGCTCAATGGGGTTTCTTTCTCTCACCCATGGGTAATCGGTATTTCCTGGGCATTTACTAAGATGCTGATGATCATAGTTGGTTTCATGACCCTAAGAATCAGCTTGTGCAACCGAGAAAATATGCCCTATACAAATTCTCCGACAAGGTGGAATGACGGTCAAGCCGATTTTGTCTGAAGTATGTACTGCAGGCGCAAATGCCCTGCATTGCCGTTCAAATAGGCTAATTGATTAGACAGAGGGACAGAACTCGTCGGCTATTGGACTGGGTTAAGCGTGCTTGACGATTTCTTCCGTGGCCATTCGCGTTACGCCCCATCCAGCCAACCAAGCAGAGTGGCGGCCGTCACCCCCGGCAACGATAACCACCAAGTCTTCTGATGACCGTACGATGGGCACCAGCGTCTCCGGGTTGCTCTGATCCACCCAGCTGGGCCAATTACGGTTGCCGTAATGGGCCCGGTCCATCAAGATCTTCAGCGGCATCCGTGCATTCTGGTAGATGAATTCTTGGACGTCAGATTTGGAGAGACCTGATGCTGCTATCTCCTCGGCGTGTTCCGGACAGATGACCACCACAATCTGGGCACCGGTGCCAATCTGGTAGTAGTTGGAGATGCCGACTGCTTGCATGTTGCCAACGATCGTCTGGAGCACCTCCAGTCCGGTCGGGGACGTTGATTCCATGATGGTGTAGACGCCTCTGATCGCGGCGAGGGTGACGGTGCTGGAGCCTTCAGCGTAGCCCATCTGCACGTTTCTGGGTTCCCATGGGCTGCGGGATTCATTCTCTGAGAAGCAGAAACTGTACCGGCCGGGAGTGGCCAGGGTGGCCTTGTCCATCTCGCCGGGAATCAGGCCGCCTACGTTACGGATTACCAGCCGCAGCGCCCGACCGATGGCGGCGTTGGACCGAAAACCGGGTCCAAAACAGGCAGCATCGCCATTGATTTCCAACTCCGCCGCAATGGGGCCGTTGACGATTATGACCTGGGCAGCTCCGCCGGTAGTGGCAGCGTTGCCGCCAAGATTAAAGTCTTTGTCCAGCGACGCTTTCACTGCCGCAACCACAACTGGAAAGTGTTCCGGTTTGCAGCCGGCCATCACAGCGTTGATGGCAATCTTCTCCAGTGTTGCCTGGGCGTTTCGCGGTTGCATGATTCCCAAAGACAATGAGGGCGCCCCGCCGTAGCCAGCCAGCATCTCTCGCACCAGGGGTTCCGTTGGCGGTACCACCGGTAACCCATCGGTCCAGCCCTGCTCCCAGCAGTAGTCCTGGATGGCCTGGAATGAATCTTTTACATCTACCCGTCTGGCGTTAAGGGAAACGGAACTCACGACACTGGACCTCTTTGGAGAAGATTTGTTGGAACTCAGGAGACGATTCTCAGACTAGGAGCTTGCCAAGTCAAGATGGCTTCAAATAAAAAAGGGCCATTACGGCCCTTTTGTTTTTACTATTGAAATGTGTTTCTGGAGAGTTTTGGTTGGAATTATTTTCCGGTTAGAAGACCAACAATCTCAGGCGCGAAGTCATGAGCCATTTGCTGTACCTCAGGAATCGTGCGCGGGGCCAGCGGGCTGGGTAGCACCACTATACGTGCTCCCGGCATTCCCAGCGCAGTAGCCCTGGCGTGGGCAGCCCTGGTAAAGGTACTGGTGATGACGCTAACGGACGGTACGCCCTTGGACTCGGTTAACACTGTGTCGTGGAGACCCCACGCTGTGCAAGAGCCTCAATCGGCAATGGCGTGAATCACTACATCGCATTCATCAGACAGAGACTGGATCGTCTCATCGGCGCAAGGGGCGCTATAGGTGAACTTGGTGGCATATACCACCCTTGCCGCGCCGTACTCGTTGAGCAGTACTTCTTTTAGTTCACCCAAGAAGGCGTCGGCGTGGTACTTACGGTTCTCCAGCAGGCCAACGACCTTTCCCTTGAGGTCGGGCAGAGTGTCGCTAAGACCCAATTCCTCGGGTACATCCTCAGCGGTTGGATCAAGAATTTCTATCATGCTGGTAGCCTGTGCCATGTGCGCCTCCTCGGATAATCAACTCTAGGAGATATTAGCGGCTTGTCTGGAAGAACTTGCCTTCTGTTTTAACGTGAGAACTAGCGGCTCATCTGGAAGAACTTGCCTTCTGTTTTAATCGAAGGGGCTATGACCATCTCAGCCTTGTGCAGATCGCGCAGGGTATAGGCGCCGCACATGCCCATAGCCACTCTCAGCGCACCCATGAAGTTCTGTGTGCCGTCGGTCTTGGAAGTCGGCCCGTAGAGGATCTCTTTAAGGGAGCCTTTGGTGCCAACGGAGATTCTAGTGCCCCTTGGTAGTTCAGGGTGGGGATTGGCCATGCCCCAGTTGAACCCGCGTCCCGGAGCCTCGTTAGCCTGGGCAAACGGGGTGCCCAGCATGACGCCGTCTGCGCCACTGACCATGGCCTTGCAGATGTCGCCTCCGGTGCGGAACCCGCCATCGGTTATGACCGATACGTAGCGCCCAGTCCGGCGGAAGTAATCTTCCCTGGCTGCGGCACACTGAAGAGTGGCTGTAACCTGAGGGACGCCAACGCCAACCACTTCGCGGGTGGTACAGGCAGCACCGGGGCCAACGCCAACCAACAGGCCGTCGATCCCGGTTTCCATCAATTCTAATGCCACTTCATAGGTGACGCAGTTGCCCACGATGACCGGAACCTTCAGGGCATCAATGAGTTCGGCAAAAACCAGGCCACGGTAGCTGTTGGACATATGCCGGGCAGTGGTCACAGTGGACTGAACCACAATCATGTCGGCTCCGGCCTCGACGGCCGCAGGGGACATGAGTTTGGTGTTCTGAGGGGTGAAGGAGACGGCGCAGGTTGCTCCGGAGTTCTTGATCTCACGGACGCGCTGGCCAATCAATTCTTCTTTGATGGGTTCGGAGTAGACCTTTTGGAGGAAGCTCGTGACTTCATCCTGAGGACAGGAGATAATCTCTTCCAGCACTGAATAAGGGTCTTCGTATCTGGTGTAGAGACCCTCAGCGTTTAGGACGCCCAGGCCACCCATCTCATGCATGTAGCTGGCGAATCCCGGAGAAACCGCGCCATCCATGGCAGAGGCCATGATGGGAATCTCAAATGACAAGTTGCCAATGTTCATCTCGGTTGAGGTCAATTCGGGGTTAATCGTGACCTGACCGGGTACGATTGCTACTTCGTCAAAACCGTAAGAACGCTCAAGTTGTTTGAATAGCCTTTTCCCCATCCCTGCGCACCTTTTCCATTACCGATTCTTTGGTTGATTTAATCAGTTCATCGAGTTAAAAGTCAACCGGGTTTAATGTTAGATGAACGCGCTTAGATACTGGGGCAGATACTGGGATAGAAACCGGGGTTTAACGAAGCAAGAATCCCAGGAGTAAAATCAGACTGGAACCAATTCTGAATTGGAAGGCGATTTAGACTGATTTGCCCTTGCGGGGTTGTGATAAATGGTGCATACTAATCGAGTTGATGTATCTCCTGGTGGTTCTAGCGAAGCGGCCCCACCCGTTCCCATCCCGAACACGGTAGTGAAACGCTTCAGCGCCTACGATACTGCTCTGGCGACGGAGTGGGAAAATAGGTCACCGCCGGGGGGTATTTCCACATTACTACTGAAGCCTCCACACTGCTGCACCTTCCCAGTCTACGACCTTGGTGCCTCCAGCCACGGGTAACCCTCCGGCAACCTTCCCGCATGGATTCGGCTCACGCCGCTCTTCCTGCTTATTCCAGGCTCGGCTGGATACACGCTTCCTTTTAATTGATTCCTCAAATGTGCCTTTACACATAGTTGAGCCTCTAATATAATTGGATGAACGAGGGTCATGAGGGCGAATACCCTGCACGGGCCCCGTTCCCATCACCGATGGGTCGAGTCCCCACAGGTTAACCCCCTCCGCTACAGGGTCTTTGCAGAAACTTGGTGGCAAACGTACCTTACAGTGTCTAGTCTGCTTCGATTAACATTTAGGCAGGCGTTTCGTTAAGAATGGCATGTCTCTCTATCTAAAAGGAACCATGGTGAAATGGGTTCCTTACCTCACTCCCTTCAGGAGCGATAATATGGGCAGTAGATTCGAGAAGTTCTCCGAACGCGCACGGCGGGTACTATCGCTGGCTCAAGAAGAAGCCCAGC
>Ga0209402_10003853_pt1 | contig 14084 bp, 12 predicted proteins | sample ArcticOcean_MG_C_3_FD_187437 | JGI IMG/M metagenome (GOLD analysis project Ga0209402, IMG submission 187437) | Marine microbial communities from western Arctic Ocean - ArcticOcean_MG_CB8_126 (SPAdes) (version 2) | ecosystem: Environmental > Aquatic > Marine > Oceanic | place: Arctic Ocean... | reverse complement strand
GCGGTTGTTTGAGCACGGTCTGAACGATCATTCCACCAATGATGAAGTCCTAAAAATGCGGTGAGAGGGAAAATTGTGAGTAAATATGTGACAGTTTGTGAGGGTTTATCGGTTCTTTCTCTCTTCCTCCTTAGCCTATCTATTTTCCATTTCTCATAGGCATCGCCAATCCCTTCGGGCATAATCATCAATACTGCAACAAGGAATATGTAGGGCATTACTCCGTCCATAGCAGTATAATTAGACCGACCCAAAGGACTACCAATACCAATTAATATCGGAGAAGAAAGGGCTCTAACAAAGCCGACTATTAATGACGCAACAATTGCTCCTTGTATTGATCCAATAGTTCCTAAAACTATGACAGCAAAAGAGGGAAGCAGTAATGTGAAAGCTGTCTCTGGATTATATCGAAGAGTGATGGCAAATATTGCTCCGCCTAAACCGGAAATCCCTGCTGATAGGAAAGCACTAGTTAATTGGATACGTTCTACGTTGATACCACTACTAGCTGCAAGTTCAGGATTATCCGCAACTGCACGCATTTTTCTTCCAAGTCTAGTTTTTGTCAATAATATAAGGAGAAGGGCAACAGAAGAAAAAATAACTACGGGAACAATGCCTTTGTAATATGCATAATTTGTAGTTGCCTCAGTTATGCAGTCAGTATTAGTGTCATAGATTTCGAAAAATGGCCGAGATATATCACTAACAATTCTAGAGAATATTGGTTCTCCTGTTGCTTCATCAATACCCGTTTGTTCACAATTAAAATTATTATAAGATTGAGCAGCATCCCATCGATTATCTCCATCGGAATCAATAAAAGATTCCGGTAAACCATTACTGCCTACTAAATCATAAATGCCATTCCCATTGGCATCCCAATATGATTCAGCAGGATTAAGACCCCTATTACCAAGATTAAAGCGAAATTTAGTAGTTGGAAGTTCCCAACGCATTGTCGGCATTCGCCAATCTGAGTCAGGTTCGAACATATTTCTTGATGCCCCAAAACGCAAATATGTCAATGCACGAAGAATTAATGCGACGCCTAAAGATGCTATCATCATGACTTGAGGGGTCGCTTTTTGTTCACGAAAACCCCTATACACAAGTCTATCAATAATTATTCCAGCAATGCCCGTCAATACAAAAGCAGCAATAAGAGACCAAGATAATAATGACCAAGTTAAAACACCATCTTTAGGCGCATCATATAAAGGAAGGAAATAATCACTCCAAACCATTATCATTGCTAAATACATACCAATCATAAAGAACTCAGATTGAGCGAAATTACCATATCTTTGGACTTTGTAAGTTAAAGTTAAGCCAATTGCAATGGCAAGATAAGTAGAGGCCCAGGTTAGAGTTCCAGTACTAATTGAAATTAGATCTAATGTTATTGTTGCTTTTGTATCGAGTCCTTGAAGTAATGATTCTAATGTTAGAAATACTACACCTACCATAAATATAGGAGATATTAAGATTGCCAAAGTTCTAAATGGACTAGATGGAAGGTCATCAAAGAATATTTTTACTACAATAAATCCTGCAGTTATTGATTCTAATAACTGTAGTAACCAAATCAAATCAGTAGGTAATTTGTCGAAAAGAAGTATATCAAGAATGTTAAGGACACCATGCCCGTAAAATAATCCCAATAATAGAGAATCAAAGAATAGTAATAAAACAATAATTATTCTTTGATTAAGAGTTGAAAGTTGATTATAATTTTCACGTATCTGCTGGAGCATTAACTACACACACACATACTAAACCATAATATTGATTTTTTAAAAAAAAGGGCAGCGTGGCGGGAAAACCCGCCACACTGCTTTACGTACTTGTTTAATCTAAACGATTAATCAAGACATTCCGTTTGCTGGGTCCCAGCTACGGTTGCAAGTAAAGGCTACATTACCAGATGCATCTTCTGTGAAGTCTCCAACACAATATCCTGCACCAGGACTGTCTCCGTTAGCAAGGAAAGAGATTGTTCCACTCGCTCCTTCTAATCCTTGACCTGTAACCATGATTACTTGACTCAATGTAGCTGAAGGTGATGCCATTTGTGCGAATGCACTCAATGCCATTACAACAACTGCATCGAATGCTTCAGCAGTATAGATACCACCAGCGCAGTCTGCAGATTGTGCACACATACCAGCGAATACGTATCCTACAGTACCCATTGTTCCTGATGATGGCTTGGTAGCAATTATGCCATCAACGCTAGCACTTGTGCCTGCTGCAAGTCCTTCTTCAGCAATTCCATCGCCACCGTATACTTGACCTGACCAACTTTGTGTAGCCATCTCATCAAGAATCATTCCACCGTCTGCTGCATATGATACTAATACAACTGAAGTGCAACCATTGTCCACTAATGCTTGAACAGCAGATGTGAAATCAGTTGTTGTTTCTTCATAACCAATAGTTGTACATAGCATAGTTCCATCTGCTGTGAAATCAGCAGAGAATGAATCAGCAAGACCTGATCCATATGCGTTAGTCATATGAACTAGTCCGACTGTTCCATCAGCTGGCATGTCTGCTTGTACTACTGCACTAAGTGCTTGACCTTGCAAAGCATCGCTTGGTACTACACGGAAGAAATCAGGGTAAGCTGTTGCATCTGAAAGTGCTGGGCTAGTACTTGCATAGGATATCTGTGGGATACCTGCTGCTGCTAGAACTGCGTTAGCTGCCATTGTGGCACCAGAGCACGCCGCTCCAACTACTCCTACAACACCTGCATCAACTAATGCTTGTGCTGCAGCTGCACCCATAGTTCCGTCACAACCTGAATCAGCATAAACTATCTCGAACTGAACCATGCTGTTCCATCCGATTGTGTTAGCTATACTAAGAGCAATTTGAGATGATGCTACGAAACCCATTGCATATACTGCAATTGGTCCTGATGCGTCATTAAGGAAACCGATCTTTACAGTAGCTCCCATAAATGGTGCTGCTGATAGACCATCAGTAGCAGTCCACATCATGTTGCAATTGAAGTAATCTCCATATGTAGGCACGTGATTGAAAGAACAAACATCGTATCCAGCTCCAGCAACGTCTCCGTTTGCTAGGAAGTCGTGAACACCGCTTGCTCCTTCATACATCATACCAACCATGTCTAAATGTGTAGCCATATCAGCTCCATCGGCATGCATTGCTGCTTCACCGATCATCATTACTGCGTCGTATGATTCTGACTGGAAAATTCCAGTGCTGCATACCGCATCATCAGCACAAGTAGCTGCGAAGCCACCAGCGCCTGCTGCTGCTCTAGGCTTAGTTACTTGAACACCGTTAGCTGCTGCTGGATTTGAATAATCTCCAAGAGCCGCTTCACCAGCGATTCCATCAGCACCGAAAGTAGGTACTGCTACTCCCATTCCTGCCATAGTCTCGATAATCATTGCACCGTCTGCAGAGTATGATGCTAATACTACAGAGTCGCATCCACCATCTATAACTGCTTGAACTAATGCTGAAGCATCTGATAGTGTTGTATCATCATATCCTGTTTTTAGACAAAGTGAGTTACCTGCATCAAGCCAGAAAGACTCGAATGAATCAGCAAGACCTGCACCGTATGCATTTGTCATGTGAACAAGAGCTGGGTTACTTACGCCACGTGCCGCAACCATGTCTGCCATTGCGTCGCCTTGAATTGCGTCACTTGGAACTACACGGTAAAAGTCAGGGTAAGCTGTTGCGTCTGAAAGTGCTGGGCTAGTACTTGCATAGGAAACCATTGGGACTCCTGCTGCTGATAAAACTGCGTTAGCACCCATTGATGCACCAGAGCATGCTGCTCCTGCAACTGCAACTACACCAGAATCAATCAATGATTGAGCTGCTGTTGCTGCTTGTGTACCGTCGCATCCTGAATCTGCTTCTATAACTTCAAAATTGTATCCGTCATTAGCAGCATTCAAATCTGCTGCTGCTTGTGCTGCTGCAAATGTGAAAGGAGGTGCGAATTGAGAAATTGGTCCAGTAATTGGGTTCAAGAATCCGATCTTAATTGTAACATCGTATGTGCATGATCCATCATCTACTGTGGCATCAGCGTTGTGGTTGTTAGCAGTTGCATCCATGCAACCGCCAGTTTCTTCAACTACTGGAGGTACGAACATTGGGTTTGAAACACTCATGTAGTGTGCTGCCATTTCATCAGCGATTGCATTTCCAATATCTACATCAAAACCAACTGCTGCACCAGATGCATCAAGGCTCTCGAATGGAGGGTATGATGTATCAGAGCAGAATTTTAAATCACCTGATTCTAGAACTTGTGTTAGTCTGCTACCTTCTGTTGCCATAGGGTATGCTGTTGCTGTATCAGAATCTGTATCATCTGTTAACACAACTGCACCTTCAAACCAAGCACTGAAAATTAAATCATATTCTCCGGAATCAATTACTGCAGTAATTGCTACATTCAATGCGTCAAGAAGTTCTGAATTGCCATCATCGACAGCAAGCCCGAATGTCTCATCTGAGAAAGTAACCATTAGATTACCAGATAGTGCCATTACAGGAGAGTCTCCTATAGCATAATCTGCATCACCGTTACTGATTGATGCCGTTACTGACGGGAAGTCAGCGTATGCAACAATTGTTGCGTCTGGCAAATTATCAGCTGTCCAAAGATCTGAAGTTGTTCCAGATTGGACTGCTACTCTTGTGCCAGCAGCATTTAGATCAAGAGCATCAGATATCATAGCAGAACCTGAGGCACCGATTACACCCTGGCTACTTGTGTAGTAACCACGTGTGAAATCGACCACAACTTCTCTTTCATCAGTCTTGGTCATAGCGGAAAGGATTGCGTCACACATCTCTCCGGCGTTCAAATTGGGGATAATTGGGTCCCAGTCAGAAGTTACGAACACTGCATTTACATCTGTTGCAGGGTCGACTGACCAGTCATCATCATCTCCGCCCAAGCATCCAGCAAAGGCTGCTGCTAGCATACTTAGGGTCATCATTGTTGCAATTAATTTCTTGTTATTCATAATATACTCACGTACCGTGTAAGGGCTTCGACTATGTATAACATTTATAGAGTCTCTTGGAGAAACGCCTAAACCTGCCATTTTGGTGATATTTGCAAAAATTATAATAATAATAAAATGAAAATCGATACGGAAGTAAAAATAAAAGAAAATAACGGACAGAGTATTTGATGCAGTAGTTATGCTTCGCAAGGCTATGAGCGATACCCCATTGGACTATGCATCATCAGGGGTTGACATAGATGCTGAGGGAGTAGCTGTTGCTAGTTTAGTAGGTGCACTTTCTGCATCCGTTCGAAAAAATGGCGAATTTGGAGCCCCTGTACCTCTCCCAGGAGGCTTTGGAGGAATTATAGAATTTGGAGATTATAGGTTGGCACTGGCAACCGATGGAGTGGGGTCAAAATTAATGATTGCAAATGAACTTCAAAAATATCAAAGTGTAGGAATTGATTGTGTTGCAATGAATGTGAATGACTTACTATGCGTAGGCGCAGAACCAATTGCTTTTGTGGATTATATCGCTGTCCCAAAAACTGATCCAGAAACTCATGCAATACTTGGCGCTTCTTTGGCAGAAGCTTGTAAAAGAGCAAAAATAACGTTAGCTGGTGGAGAAACAGCAACATTACCTGGCATTGTTACTGAACTTGATTTATCGGGAACCGCTTTAGGTTGGTTCCCTAAAGGAGAGGCAATAACTGGTGAGAATTTACAAGAGGGGGATGTACTAATTGGTTTACCAAGTAGTGGCATACATTCCAATGGTTACACCCTTGTAAGAGCGATTTTACAACGTTCAGGCAATTCATTGACAGAAAAAGCACCTTTCGACACAAATCATCCAAATAGAATAATAGAAAGATTTGAAGTGGGTGAAGTAACTTTAGGTGAAGTATTGCTGAATCCTACTAGAATCTATGTGAATCCACTAATTGATCTGATTAAGGCGTGTAGAGGAGGAAAGGGGCCTTGTAATTTGAGCGACCTAAAGGCTATGGCACATATAACAGGTGGAGGATTATCTAACCTGTTAAGATTACATGAGAAACTTGGCTGGCATATTGATGCACCTTTACCGATCTTACCTGAATTTCAATGGCTTAGTAAAAACGGATCAGTAAATAGTAAAGAAATGCACCGCACTTTCAACATGGGCATGGGGATGACAATAGCAGTTAGTCAAGATGTTGCTGAATCGGTAGAATCGTGGCTAAATGAAAGGTTGTCCGGATGCAAACGTATTGGCTTCGTTCATAACGAAGGAAGGAAAGTTACACATGTAAATCCAGAAATTGTTTTCGAGCATTATTGATAGGAATGATTTGAAGTGGAAAGGGGTTTGATACACCTAGAAGGCGCCACATTGATTCAACTTACAGACGATATAGAAAATAATAGCCTTGGACCTTCTTCGAAAGATTCTGAAAAAGTATTCTATAATCCGGCAATGGCAGGCTCAAGGACAAGAAGTGTAATTTTAATGAAACACATTATTGAATCTGGATTCTTAGGAGATTCTGAAATATATGCAATTGATGGTTTGGCGGCTAGTGGATTAAGGGCAAGAAGATGGTTGAATGAATTACCCAGTAATTATGCAGAAAGGTTGAGAGCTACAATCTGTGATTTGAATACAAATTCACTAGATTGGGCCATGAAGAATCATCAACAATTCCCTCCAAATCATGGACAAGGGGTTCTTAATCCCCGCCAAGGTGATTTACGGACTGCAATACTAGACCAAGGTTGGCATTGGGTAGATGTGGACCCGTTTGGCTCACCTATGCCATTTTTAGATACTGCAATACAATCTCTGGCCAAAAAGGCGATTTTAGAGGTTAGTGCGACAGATACAGCTGCATTAACAGGGTCGTCAAGAACTGCTTTATTGAGAAGGTATGGAGCCAGAGTGAAGACAGATGGTTTGGCACATGACTCTGGAATGAGGGTTTTACTGGCATGTATTGCAAGAAGCGCTGCAAGTCACGATAGGAGTATTCAACCGATACTATCAATATGGGACTCACATCATTTACGTGTTTCTCTGAAAGTGAGAAAATCAATCAAAATATCAAATGAATTAGAAGAGAATCTGGGTTGGAGAGTATCGGAGCCTAAAATCGAAGAAGTATTGGCTTCAATAGATGCTAAACTCATGCCTCCAAGCTCCACTGAGTCTCTCCCTATGCATTGCTTCTTACCACTTTCTCATCCAGTTAGCAGGAGAGATAAGCGAATCTCTGGCCCTCTATGGATTGGACCAATGGGCGAATCTGAGGTGATGGCAAGTTTCACAGAGGATGAAGCAATATCATTGTGTACAACTAACTTTGAAGAAGGAAATTTACTATCTTGGACTGAAAAGGATTTCCAGTTAGAAAAAAGGAAAGTTCTCCGAAGTATCAGATACATTGAGCAAGAGGCAGAAGTAGCAGATTGTATGTCTCTGATTTTGACCGATGATTTGGCTAGTTGGCAACACCAAGGATCGCCCCCTAGCCCTAATAAAATGATTGAATTAATCAAAAAAAAAGGGTTCAAAGCAGCGAGAGCACACTATTCTAAGCCTTCGTTTAGAACCAATGCACCTTGGGATGTCATCGTTGAATGCCTGAACAAAGCTCAACCGCCGATGTAAGACATTTCTATTCGAGGTAGAGCAGCAGTATCTTCTGAACGGATTTCACTATACCTATCTTTTCTGCGAGTCCATATCGCAGCAATGGCTTTCTGGAGAGCTTCTTCGTCCGCGCCATTGTGAATTAATGCTCTAATATCATGACCTCCCGATGCGAATAAACAAGTTACTAGTCGGCCGTCTGCTGATAACCTAGCTCTTACACAGTCACCACAAAAAGGTGAGGAGACTGAAGAAATAAAACCTATTTCTCCCGAGCCATCACTATGAGCCCATTTGACTGCAACATCACTATCATTAGTAGGTTCAACGGGAACTAAATCAAATTCTTCTTGTAAATGGCGGAGAACATTCTCAGTTGGCACTACTTGGCCTAATTGCCAACCATTTGTACGACCTACATCCATATATTCAATAAATCTAACAATTATCCCTGTGCCCCGGAAGTAACGCACTAATTTGCTAACTTCTTCTTCATTTACTCCTTTTTGCACAACACAATTAATTTTAACTGGAAAAAGACCAACACGTACTGCTTCATCAATTCCTTCTAATATTGAATTTACAGGAATATTACTATCAGACATTTTTTTATGTAAATCTGGATCCAATGCGTCTAAACTTACAGTAACACGATTTAATCCCGCTAAACGAAGGGCTTGGGCGTTTTTTTTCAACAATGAGGCATTAGTTGTTAGTGCAATATCAATATCTAGTTTGGATAATTTTTCAATTAATTCGGGTAAATTTTTTCGAAGAAGGGGCTCTCCGCCTGTAATGCGGACTTTCTGTAAACCAAGCGACATGCAGGAACGAACTACTTTCTCTATTTCTTCAAACGAAAGAAAAGCTCTTTTCGGTAAAAACGCGTGATCTTCGTTGAATCTCTCTCTGGGCATACAATATCTACACCTAAAATTACAACGATCTGTGACTGAAATCCGTAAATCTTTCAAGGGTCTGCCAAATTGATCTATGACATCCGTGGCAGGCATGATGGAGCGTGAGGAACACGAGTCAAGAGTCTTGCCTGTTTGAGGACAGGTTGAATAAAGAGTACCTATTGCACTACATTGAGTAACATGCTGGATATTACAGAGAAGGCTCAAGAGATGTTGAACCAATATATCTCCCAAGGCGAAGATGCAGACATGGCAGTTCGTATCGAAATTGTCGGAAGAGGAGCGAAGGGTTTCAATTATGATTTGCAATTAGTTTCTCTAGAAGATGCTAAGGAAGGAGATATTCAAACTGAATCTAATGGATTAGCAGTATTAATTGCAGAAAGAAGTGTTCAATACATCAACGGTACAACTTTAGATTATAAAGAGACTTTGATGGGGGGTGGATTCGCATTTGATAATCCTAACCCACTATGGATTGATGATTTATCTCAAAGTGTGGCAGACGTAATTGCCGAGCACGTAAATCCAGCAGTCGCATCTCATGGAGGTCATGTGGATTTACTGGGAGTTGATGAAGGCAAAGCATACATCGCTTTCGGAGGGGGGTGCCAAGGTTGTGGAATGGTAGATGTGACTTTGAAACAAGGCGTCGAAGTTATGATTACAGATAATGTGCCGGAAATTTCTGAAATTGTTGACACTACGGATCATACAGCGGGAACAAATCCGTTTTACTAATCAGAAGACCATTTGAACTTCATCATCATCATCGCTATCATCACTTGGCGCTGGCAAGGCTGTTTTTTGGGCACGAGTGAATGCTTCTCTTACACGCTCTTCAATGTTCCTTGCATCATTCAACAATTCCTGTATTGGGATTTCTCGATCAATTAACTCACTTACCCCTTCGACTGCAATTAATGCTGCTCTTGCGTCCGGGTACATTGGATTACATTCTGCTAATAGTGCTGATATTTCGAGGCCACGGCGCTCTCCTTCAGCAATTAGATAACCGGCAATACCAGAGACTATTCCCTGTTGAATGCGGCGGATTCCTGCCTTATCTAATTGGTCTCTTCCTTCTTGAGTTGAGGAAACGCCCCATAATTCACCCTCCTCTTTTATTCCAAGTTCATTGCTTATTACTCCGTCAATTACAATTAAACGGTCAAAACCACCTTTCGTAAACCATTCAAGCACCGTTTCACCAAAATATACATCTTTTTCATTTGGAAATTGTATTTCAGAGGTGAATACTCCTAATCCATCTCCCTGATAAACTCGAACAGGGTGTTTTGGAACAGAATCATGAATTAATGCGATTGCTGGAAATTGAGGATGAAGTACAGTACCCATGACATCTAATTTAAGAGCAGATATCAAATGAGATGTTGTAATTACTCCGACAGAACCTACTGTGGAGAAGCCACATATTGCAGTTCCACCAAGGCGGCTTGGATCTGCTTCTGCGTGCAAAACCAATGGGTAGCCTGTGCTGTTGTCGCCGCTCATCGTACATCGCAGTTCGTTGGTTATCTTAAATCTCACAGTTACAAAGTCACTTTTTGTTAAAAAATAATACTAGGATTTAACTAAATAGACTTCTCCGGAGTGAATATGAGTCAAGATGAGAATTCAGAAATGGGGCGGATTTACATCAAAGTAGGTTCGGATGTCATTGACTTAACTGGTTCTGCAAAAGAAGTAAGTGACGGATGGTTGAAAATCAAAGAAGACGGTTCGTGGGCTGCTAATCTATCAGCTATTAGAAACGCTAGAGATTTAGCAGTTGCGGAGGCTGCTCAAAGAGCTATTCAAAGTGGAATACCTGAACGTGGTTCGGCATTCAGGAGAGTTATAGATTCTTGTGGGATTGAAAAAACCGGAGATGTAATTCTAGCTGCTATACATTATCTGAGATTTGTTGAGAAAGAAACTAATACACCACCAAGAGAATTAAAGATTTTAGTATCTCAATCTGGAAAATGGGAAAAAGAAGATGTTGAAAAATGGAACCTTTCACTATATATTAACAGAATGTTAGAAGGCGGAGTTTCAGGTAAAAAACAAGAGCCTTTGCTAGAATATCCTGCAGGTATGCCAAAGAAAAACAGATATGTTGTACTAACTGATGCTGGACGCAATTACCTAGAGAGGCTGTCTCGTGACTGAAGAAGATGCAGAAAAGAAAGATTGGTCTTATACTTCTCATATAGGTAAAGATTTGCGTGGAATTGACCTATCTGGTGCTGATTTAAGAAGAGCGGTATTTGATGAAGCTGATCTGGAGGGAGCTGATCTTTCTGGTGCTGATTTGAGAAAGGCTTCTTTCAAACGGGCTAATCTAATGAAGGCAGCTTTTGACCATGCAGACATGCGTGATGCTATTTTTATTAAGGCGAAAATGAACCTATCAAATTTTCAAGGCACTAAACTTAATCGTGCAGATTTAAGAGGCATAAGAGGAAGGTATGCTATCTGGCGAGATGCAAACTGGTGGGATGCTAAGATGGATGATGGTCTCCGAAATATTTTGTCCAAAAAATGGCCCAAAGAATAGATGAAAGACTCAAGGTATGGTTATTTTAGAAAGGCCGGCTCGAACCCAGTTGGGGACTGGGATTTTTTGAGTAATTAAATCCATATTTGTGCAAACTGTCGTTTGCGTTGAACTCCAGCACAAAATCTCATTTTGATTAAACATTTCAAAAAACCAGGTTATAGATGTATTTCCTATATTTTTCACCCCAATTTTACAAAAAACAGTATCACCATAACTAAGTGGGTGATGGAAATTCGCCTCACTATGTATTAAAGGAAAACCGATACGATGTTTTTGTAACAATTCGTTATAGTGGATGTTACAAGTATATTCCCAAGATTCTTCGTAAAAACGATGAGCTAAGTCCCAAAATTGAGGATAATAAACAATACCGGCGATATCAACCATGGGGAAGTCAATTCTTCGAGACGAAGTGAAAACCATGTTCTGTCGCAATGCATCATAGGTTTGAAATCTGTGGATAAAAGGCTTAACTGATGGAAATTAATCTCTATTAAGAGGAGTTGTTGGGAAATCATCTGAATGACTCCTTCGGAAATTTCTGAAAGAGGGAACGAGGAGTCCTATGGTAGTTGTTAATACCATGAAAGATACAGCGATAGAGTAAGTAGTTAGCACATTGGTTAGAGAAATAAGCCAACCACCAAGTAATGGAGCAATTGGAAGAAAAATTAACGACCCGACGGCGTCTAAAGAGTTTACTCTGCCTCGAAGATGTTGATCTACACTATCTGACATTGTAGTTCGCCAAATTACCATTAAAGACCCACCGAGAATACCTTCAAGTAAAACAAAAATTAGAACCGCCCAAAAAGGAATTGGCATGGCCCAGAAAAGCATACACCAAGCTATTCCACCAATAAAAATGTAAAATACCAATCCTCGTTTTTCTTTGGGCACTGGCCTTATTCCACCCAATGCAGATCCTATCATTGCACCTGCCGCTCCAACAGCTCCAAAAATGCCATATGACCGTGCACCTAACCCCTTGGACTCAACAAGGAAAGGAATTCCGATTTCTATCATTGAATCCCAAAAATGCCAAAACATAAACATTAGTATTCCTGCAAATAACCAGGGTTGAGTTTTAACAAATGATAATGCTTCAGATATTTCTTCTCGGAGATTACCCGACATATCTTCTCTATCAATAGGAACTTCGGGGATTGTCCAAAGTATTGCTGCACTAAATAAGAATGTAAAGACGTCAAATAATAGACAAACTCGGATATTGGAATAAAATAATAGAGAGGTCCCAACTAGTGGACCGAGCATCCACGCGGCAGTCATAACAATGCCCCTAATTGAATTGGCCTCAGATAGTAGGCTTTCATCAATTAAGTCAGGTAATAATGCATTTTTAGCAGGTATCGAAAATGCAGACACACCCCCAGCTAAGAAAGATAATACCAATAGTGTTGGAATTAAAGGCCATGAAAATAAGAGGCAAAATATTGCAATAAGAATTACGGCTGCTTCAACTAAATCTGCTACTAACGCTACTGTCCTTCTAGGTAACTTATCTACTACTGTTCCGGCATAAAGTAGTAATGGCAAATGCCCAAGAAAATATGCTGTTAGTAAGTAACCGTAAGCAGTTGGCCCGCCTGATTGAGATACAACCCAAGCAATTGAAACAAAAAATATAGAATTGCCCCATGTATTGACTCCAGTGGAAATAAGGAAGCGACGAAGGTGCTGTTCCCCCCATGCTTCACGCATACTCATGAGAGGGCGCGTTCAAGAGGTCCCTTTCAACTCTTGCAACACAAAAACAATAGTTGCCACTAGAATGTGATAATGGCGGACCCACCGCGATTTGAACACGGGTTTAAGGCTCCGCAAGCCCCAGTGATATCCAGGCTACACTATGGGTCCAATGAACCGTTCGAAAGATTACTCCTGTTTAATTCCGACGGTTGAAAGTTAGAGAAAATTATAGTTCTAAAGGAAGGATTGTTTTCCAACTTGGCTGAGCAAGTTTCTTAGATTTTGGTCCATCTCTTGGATTTGGTGTTTTGTGTAAAAGAACACCGTGCATACCTTCAACATTGAACTTAATTCTCAATTCCACCATACGATCTCTTTCCGCTATTTGCATCATCTCGGAGTCAAGTTCAAATGAAGTTGTGGATGTTTCATCGTCGTCGTTTTTGATAAGAAGGGTTGTGCCATTAATCTCTGCACGAGGTGAGAAATCATAATCACGGGGATTATTCATAATGACCTTTAAATCGGCAATAAGACGAGTTCGAATTGAGACTTTGGTTATCTCCATCTCTTTGACCATAGTCGTGCCATAGAGAATTACTTGAAAGCCCTTCCCACAGATAGATGGGAATTTAAACGCCAATCTCACTAACTCGTGGAATCAAAATTACAAACTCTATTTGTAAATCCCAATCGTTACCTGTATCTGGATCTACACCATCAACTGGTAAATCCGGATCACATTGATCGGCAGATATTGTCCAAATCCAATCTCCCTGACCAAATCTCTGACCTGCTTCACCTAACAAACTATTAACAATCGTTTCAGATGAGTCTGATTGAATAGTGTAATCACTATTAGGGACATCATTCATATTTTCAATAGATATGTATGCTGTTGCATTTTCAGTAATATTGTCGTGTGTTGTGGAAGTGAAAGTTGACCATCCATTCATTGGTAAATCAAGATATAATGAGAAATTATCTTCTGGCCACATTATTGGAATAATATCCCTAGCTAACGTTAATGTTGCATTAACATGAAGGATTCTAGCCCCCAGTCCTGGCTCATGATCAAAAGAAATTGAGTCACCTTGTTCAAGATAGCCGGACCAAGATAAAGAAACAGTTTGTTCTTCCCATGATACATGATAGTTTCTTGAAATTACCATAATTGTCCATTCTTGAGAAGAAATTCCACCTTTGTCATCAACAATTGTGAGGACTCC